>Ga0247608_10008615_pt1 | contig 10265 bp, 7 predicted proteins | sample 176DNAGHGlowgp2_FD_193490 | JGI IMG/M metagenome (GOLD analysis project Ga0247608, IMG submission 193490) | Sheep rumen microbial communities from Palmerston North, Manawatu-Wanganui, New Zealand - 1766 DNA GHGlow gp2 | ecosystem: Host-associated > Mammals > Digestive system > Stomach > Rumen ... | reverse complement strand
GATGACATCGATGGGTATGTCGTTTGCTTCCAGCTCCAGTTCACGGATGCGCTTCTGGTAAGTGCGAATGATCCGTTCGCACTCGTCAATGACCTGCTGGTTCTTGATATTGCCCGATGCCGTGATATCCTCTCTGGACACATACATAGATGTGGGTATCATGCGGCTCTTCCTCTTGTAGGTCAGCCTTATCACTACGCGCCAGGTTCCGTCCTTGCGCATATCCTTCATGATGATGCATGCTTTCAGTGTTACCATATATATTCCTTTCGTTCTTGAATTTATTCTACTACTGTTTCTGATTTTGTTTCCGATGACTTGTCCTGACTGGCCATCATGAAAAGAAGTTCACGGATGTCGCTGACTTGATCCGTATTGATGCTGTCGGTTTTCCTGCGCAGGTCTGCGATAAGCAGCTGCATCCTGTCCAGAACGGATTCGTCGATGATTTCATAGTCACTGTTGAGCTGTGTGCGCTGTACCATGACATTGGTCGGGATGTCCATGACCTCACCACGGAAGCTCAGCCGGATATGTGCCGTCCATGTGCCGTCTTTGTTTCTGTCCTGCGGGATGACGAGACTTCTTAGCCCGACATCCTGACGCTCCAGCGGAATGAGCCTGTCCACGATGACGGAACGCTCATAGCCTCCGACGGACTTCGTGACACTGCTCCTGACTGACTTCTTCCAGCCACCCCCGAATACATAGTCTATAAGACGGCGGTTCTCGTCCTGGATGTCATTGACCTTGACCTGTATGTAGCAGTCTGTAATCCTGTATTCGTCAACTCTCCTGTTGAGCATCTCCAGGATACAGTCATTGCTGATTCCTACTTCATGCAGTGCAATGGAGATCATGGAACGCCTTGCATCCATGAACGTAAGGTCTGGTACGCCGATTGCCTCTCCTACAGCGGCCATGGCATGGGTAATGGCACTGGTCATACTTAACGCATTGCTGTACCGTCTGTGGAAGGAAAATACCTTGCGATGCTGCTTCCGTCGTGACCTCTTGTCTCCGTACTTTTCCAAATAGGGAAGGAGAAGCGGGTGTGGCTTGATTCTCGTAAATCCCCTGTCAGCCCTGATGTTCCTGACCTGTGAACGCTCGTAGACGATGTATCCCTCATCGTCATATTCACATCCGTACATATCCCAGGCCTGCATGCCCATGGCCATGAAGGAGATGATGAATGTGTCCCGCGCCAGGTCTCTTACGCTTTGAAACTTCCCATCGTCAGGAACGGATGAGACGGCAAGCACCTGCTCAACAGTCAGCGGTGTGTGAACTATGGGAACCGGTTGCCCGAAGACATGTGTGAATCCCTCCAGCGTCCTCTTGATGACAGGGTTGCCGTCGTCGGAGTCATTGTACACCTGCCGCATGTCGTTGAACGCATGTCTGACGATTGTTGCATATTCCCTGCCTCTTCGCATGCCGCCAAGTGATCTCTCAAAGCTCCTCAGCAGATTCACAGACAATCCGCTTACTGGAAACAGGTCGCTTCCTACATATTCCTTGAACCTGTTATAGGCACACCGGTATGTTTCCTGTGTTCTTCGGTCGTAGGACGACAGCCATATCCTGAAGAACCACAGGAAATCGATGTCCACGTTTTTATCACCTCTCAGGATGGCAGCGATGGTCTTTGTGTCTAGGTCATAGGTCTCCAGCCTGAGCTGTTTCAGTCTCCTCTGATACCTGCGCATCAGCGACCGGCAGCGGGTCATCAGTTCTCCGTTACCCAGTTTCCTGTTCTTTGTGAGTTCTATGTCGGTGGCATAGATGTCCGTGGGGATGACGATGGTGTCGTGATGATGCCTGACGATGATATTCACCCTCCACACTGCATCCGAATTGCGGTGAACCCGGTTCATCCTGTATGATACTTCTGTTATCTTCTCCATTTTTTCCTTTTTCCGTATTACAGTTCATAAGTATGATTCACACCAATTTAAAGTGCTACTCAAGCTTTGCCGGACATAAGACATTTTACAACCTGCTGCATGGTGACACTGCCAGATGCGATGTCCAACCGTGCAGTTTTTTTCCTGCAATTGTCGAGCAGCGCATTGCAGCGGTCGAGGACAGTGTGACTCTTGATGTTGTAGTCGGCATTGATGTCCTTGCGGCTGACCTTGATGGATGTCCTGATTTCCCGTATCTCGCTGCCAAGCGACACCTCTACTGTGACGTTCCATGTGCGGTCGGGATTCATGTCCGCCGGCTTTACCCGGTATCTGAAACCCAGTGCCCTTTCTTTCCCCTGTGCCAGGAGACCGTCGAAGAACACTTTGTCACTTCCCGCATTCTCAGGCAGTGAATGTGTCTGGAAAACATAGTCCAGCAGCTTGAAGTTGGCACGGTTGATCTTGTCGAAGTCCTTGCGGATGTATATATCGGTCACATGGAATCTGGGCATCTTATGGTTCAGCATCTCATGGACGGTCAGCTTGTCGATAAAGACCTCGTTCAGCGCAATGGTGGCCATCGAATGGCGGGCACCGTACAGGTTCAGCCCTGAGATCCCCAAGGTCTTACCGAGTTCCTTCAACCCCTTTTCAACGGTTGCCCTGAAAGTATAGGCTCTGCTGTATTGCTGATAGAAGCGGAAGGCATGCCTGTCTCTCGGATAGTCGGGATTGGCATATTTCTCCATGAGAGGCTTGAGTACTGAATGGGGTCTGATGACGATTCGTGCACGGTCGCTCCTCCGCTCCCTGACCTTGGAACGCTCATAGGTGATGTTCCCTCCTGCATCCAGCTCACACTCGTAGAGGTCAATGGCTGTGGTGCCCATCGTGAGGAAGGAGATAAGGAATACGTCGCGTGCCAGGTCCCTGCGTCTGGGCTGGTTGACGGTAACATCCCCTGCGTTCTGGATTCCCCTGATCTGTCCTACTTCCAGTACACATTTTCTGGCCATCCTCAAATCCTGTTTCGGGATGAAGAGGTCGAGGCTGCGGGTGATGACGATTCTGCCCTCGGAATTGTCATTGTAGTGGAGCCTTGCCTCTGTGAAGAGTTTCTTGATGGCACAGCAATACCATTTGCTAAGCAAGCCTTCGTCCCTGAGGCTTTTCTCGAACTGCAGCATCAGCAGGCAGGAGATCTCGTTGCATGAGATGGTCTTCCTTCCGTGTTTCTTCTTGACGAACAGCTCGAACTTGTTGACGGCCTTCTTGTAGTTCCCGCGGGCCTTTGGCCGTGCTTCCTTCTCAATCCATCTTCGTGCGAAGGCGAAGAACTCCACATCGTCCACCTTGTCCTTCTTGAAAAGGGCATTCTTTACCTCGTCAACGTCCAGGTCTATGAGGTCGAGGTCGAGCGAGAGAATCTTCTCCTTGTAGCCGCTGATGATCTCGCGGCACTGCTCCAGTATATCCTCGTTCTTGATCTCATATGCGGAGGTGAGGTCGGCACGGGTGACATACATGGACGTCGGTATCATCCTGACCTTGCGGCAGTGGGTGAGCCTGATCTGTACACGCCATGTCTTGTCACGGCGCATGTCCTTCTTTACAATACATGCTTTCAGTGTAGCCATTACATTATCCTTTTAATCCTTATACCTTATTATATATAAGGAGCATGGGTGGCAGGAAACGGTTCCTGCCTCTGCTCCAATAATTCTTCCAAACGGGCTGCAAAATTACAGCTTTGGGAGTTTCCTGAGAAAAATTCCGTGTTAACAGGTTGTTTAAATATTCTTAAAAGGCTCTGCTCAGGGTGTCCGGAAAGTGCCGTGACCCCTGTTTTGGAATTTTTTCGGATTGCACGGTTTCTGCCCATTATGTAAGTATTTTTAACCTTCGAAAAAAGGCAAAAACCCGTCATTGCCGAGGTGTGTGGCAGACTTAAATAAATGCCGTTTTCCCCAAACAAATACCCCATAAGTTTGCTATTTAAAACCATTTGTTATCTAAATTTCAAGACCGGTTCTATAACCGAAACCTGTCGTTATGTATTTCTTGTCAGTTTTGCAACATGCTGCCAATCAGAGCATTGCATTCTTTCTGGTCTTCTTCTGAACTGCTTCCGTGTCACCTGCTGATACTCCCAAACTGAAAAGTGGAGCGGTTACCTTGACCTCGACGATGACAACCTTGAAATGATGTCCTATGACACGTGGATTCCGGAGTATGCGGTTACTGACAACGCCATTCTCGACTACATCCTGGAGGAGATGACCCTTGACGGTGATTTCTTGGAGCCTGAGAACGTTGACGTTTTGGTGATTCTGAACAGCATCGTGTCGTTCCACCGTTCGAGACGATTGTAGTATCATTCGCCTAGAACAAAGCAAGAAGGCAGGGAGTCGATGGTGATTCTCTGCCTTTTACGTATTACTTGATAAATGCGTTAATTGTCATGGTGACGTGATTCGTTATAGATCCGCTGCCTATTAAGCCAAAAGTTGGCAGGGATTTTAGTTCTGTATCTCTTTGGTTCTTCCGATAAAGTTCTTGTCCATAACTGATGCGATTTTACGGTGCAAAGATACAAAGAATATTGCTTATCCGTTTCCAAAACTCTTTCAAAAAGTAAGATTTGGTACGTTATAAAGCACCAAAGGCAGATTTTGCACTGAATCTTATGATGGCAGTTCCATTCTAGCCGATATGAGTCTATGAAAACACAGATGGGGAGTGCTATGATGCCTACGATCATAGATATGGCCAGCTTGATTCCCATGAAGATGAGCATGGTCAGGCAACCACTGATGCAAATCATGTTGTTCAGAAAGCCGGAGAGGACGGATAGTCCGCAGAAGAGAGCTGCCATAGCGTAGCCGTCAAAGATGCGTCCATCAGGAACGTTGTCGAATACCAGGTTGAGCTTGTAACCGATACCAAAGAGTATCGTGTAAACCATCAGCCGGATGAATGCCTCACGGAAGGCACGTGCCTCGTTGTAGTTGCTGAATACCAGGGAAAGGATGCTTCCCATTCTCTTGAAAACCGTCATGTTCATTGTTGTTGTCACTCATTGAGTTTTTGTAATGAGGTTACACTGTAAAAAGGCAGGGAGTCGTGAGTGATTCTCTGCCTTTTGGCTCACAAAAACGAAAATAAACCATATTGAATTACTATTTTAGGCTAGTTTTAAACACAAAAAATGGCATTACAATTGAAAATCTTGGGAATTCTTTATTGAAAATCTTGGGAATTTTTGTATCTTTGCCGCAAAATTCAAGATTTATGTATTATCAAAGACTTATAGAAGATGCAATTGCACTGAAACTGAAGACATCTGGAGCTATGCTTGTGGCAGGCCCAAAGTTCTGTGGAAAGACAACTACGTGTATGTTATACCAGAAGAGTTTTGTGAAGCTAAACACGAAGCAGGCTATTGCTATGGCGAGAATGAATCCAAGAGCCATGCTTAATGGAGAAAAGCCAAGACTGATAGATGAATGGCAGAAAGCGCCAGACATTTGGAATCAGGTAAAAGATGATTTAGATTTTGAATACCAGTTCGGTAAATATATCCTAACAGGCAGCAGTACGCCTGCAGATAAAACAGAGATTCATCATACTGGTGCAGGGAGAATTGCTCCGCTCACGATGCGCCCGATGACGCTGTGGGAGTCAAAAGAGTCGAAAGGCACCGTATCGTTGAAAGATTTGTTTGAGGGGGGCAATAATTTCCCATGGGACATGAATTCTGACTTTACGCTAGATGATGTCGCATTCTTGCTGTGCAGAGGGGGATGGCCTATTTCGGTACTGGCTCCACGAGATATAGCCATTGAGATAACAAAGAACTATTATAATGGATTGTTCGTTTTCGAGGACAGTGAGAACGAACGATTCCGGAATAAGAAACCAGAGGTTCTTAGGATGATATTGAGAAGCTATGCCCGAAACATTTCCAGTGAGGCTGCTGTGTCGACTATCATTACTGACATTCGTCAAAGTAATGAGCGTACAATGGACTCAAAGACCTACGATGACTATATGGATGCCCTGAAAGACCTATACATCATTGAGGATATGGATGCATGGAATCCAAACATCAGATCAAAGACATCGATTAGAAGTACGCCGACCAGACATTTTGTTGATACTTCGATAGCTTGTCGTAGTCTTGGTGTGAGTCCTGGAGATTTGATGAAGGACTTGAACAGCTTTGGACTCTTCTATGAAGACTTTGCCGTAAGAGACCTAAGAGTCTATGCCGACTGCCTGGGTGGAACAGTTAGACACTATCGCGATAATGCAGGGTTGGAGTGCGATGCCGTGGTACATCTGGAAGATGGTAGATGGGGCGGCATAGAAATTAAACTTGGTGGTGACGATCTTATAAACGAAGGGGCAGAATCGTTGAAGACTCTCCGAAATAAGATTATAGAAAAGAGTGACGAGAAAGTGCCATCATTCCTATTGGTATTGACTGCTGTAGGTGGCGCTTTCAAAAGAGATGATGGAGTGTATGTAGCTCCAATAAATTTGTTGAAGCCCTGACAAACTTGGGCTTGAACAATGGAATTAAAGTAAAAAGGTTATTAATCATATTGATAGATTGAAAAATGAGAGTATTGCTACTTAACATTTCTGACATTCATGTTGGAACAATAGACAAACAAGAAAATGAAGGCCTTGTTCTTAGTAAATTCATCATTGACGTGGAGGAGCAGATAAAAAAACTTCATTATGATGATGTATTCGTAATTATTAGTGGAGATTTAGTATTCGCTGCTTCGAAGGACAGTTACGAAAAGTTCGATAGAATTATTGTGCAAGAACTGATAAGAGTTCTAGGCATAGACAGGTCCCATTTTGTAATTACTCCAGGAAATCACGACTTAAAACAAAGTTTTATAGGTGATGTGGAAGAGGCTTATCTCCCTATTTTTCGGGAGAAGCCAGAGGCCGATAAGTTCAATACTTTTATAAGAAAACCTGCTTTAGCGCCAACTCTTTTTGGGAAGTTTGATGACTTTAAATCTTATATAACAGATACGATGGGAGTAAAAGATTATTCCATCACTCATAATCGATATGATCTTAATGACATATGGAGTGTCCATTATATAAATTCTGCAATATTATCATGCGGAGGTTATCATGACATTGATGATAATGGACATCTTGGCGTGGATACAAGAGGCTTATATGAAATGTTGAAAGACGATTATCACCCCAAGAAAATTTTGATGATGCATCATCCAGAATATTTTTGCATGGATTGGGTGAAGCATGAATTAAGAAAGCTATATGGTTCTGAGTATGCACTGATATTGTCAGGTCATACCCATGATCAAGAAAGTTATTACAATGATGATGAGAAGGCTGGCTATATTAGATTAGAGGCTCCTCAATTGTTCTCAAATATCTATGATAATTACCTCGGTTACAATTTCATTGAAATAAATGATGAAAAGGTAATCCGAGTTATTTACAGAGAGTGGCTAGAGAAGAGAAATAGGTTTAGAGATGGTTCGGCTTTTACAGAAGAAGAAAATGGAATTGTAAACTTTGTGGAACAGTTTGATGACGAAGCATTTACAGGTAATAGCAGGCAAGTTGAAGACAAAGTGTTGATTTTGCTTCAGGCAAAATTAAATCAGAAGATGCTCGTATATAATGACCAACCTATTGTGTGGGTAAACAGACTTCTAAGTCCAAAGCGTGTTGATCAAATGAACAAGATAAAAGAGAATGAAATGTTCAAGGAAGAAGCAATAATTGAAAATCCTCGTAACATTATGATTCTTTCTCCAGCACAATATGGTTTGAGCTGTTATGGTATCCATTTTCTTATGACTGCTTGGCAACAGTATAGGCAATTTGGTTTGTTTGTTTCAGGAGAGGTACTAAAGAAGAATAAAATAGAGGGATATTTGAACAACCAGTTACAGGAGTCCGGAAAAGATGTGGGAGACGTAAAATGGATTGTTGTTGATGATTGGATTGTTTCGAGAAAGGATTCAAAAAGTCTTATTAACCTTTTCCAAAACAAATTTCCTAATGCAAGTATTATATTGATGTCCCCCAGAATAGAACGATATTTCAAGGATAATCCGGAAATTTCTATTAGAGAAGAGGGATTTGAATGCCTATATATGGCGCCTCTTAAAAGAGAAGGTGTCAGAAACCTTGTGCAAGCATTTAATAGACAAAATTATATTGAAGAGGAGGATAGAGTGTTAAAGAGGGTAGATGACGATATACGTGATTTCAACATGCATAGAACGCCATTGAACTGTATTACACTTCTAGAAGTGTTCAACAATACGTCATTTAAGGACAATCCTGTAAATAGGACAGAGGTTTTAGAAAAGGTCTTGCGTATAATATTTGACAATCATAAGATACCATCTTATAGAACATCCGTTCCAGATATGAAGGATTGTCAGTTCGTGTTAGGATATTTTTGTAAACAGCTTATTCTCCATGATGTAGAAACTTTTACTGAAGAAAAGTTTAAGAACATATTGAATAATTATTGCAATGAAAACGGTATAACATTAGATATTTCATATTTGTTTGAGATATTAGTAGCTAACCAAGTTCTATCACCATATGGAGATATGTATTGTTTCCGTTTTACATACTGGGTCTATTATTTTGTGGCCATGCAAATGCACAATAATGATGATGAACTAAAACAATATATTATTGAGCAGAAGAATTATATTCATTACCCTGAAGTATTAGAGTTCTACACTGGAAAAGATAGATTGCGTAAGGATGCCGTTGATTTTATGTGTGAAGATTTGCAAAAGGCAACGGAATGTGTAAGAATGAAAGTGGGATGGCCAGATGATTTGAATCTATTTGATTTCCTTAAGTGTCAACAATCAGAGATTCAAAAGGAAAAAATCATCCAGAATTTGGAATCAGGTGTTAAGACATCAAATGTACCATCGTCGTTGAAGGATACGTTTGAGGATGAAACATATGATCCATCAAAACCTTTTGACCAGTCTGTGAGAAAATTCTTTGAAGACTATTCTGTCAATTATCTCATGCATTCTATTCACATTGCTTCTAAGACATTTAGAAACAGTGACTACGTAGAGCGACAGTCAAAAGACAAATTATTGAATGCTATTTTAGACAGTTGGAAAGTCACAGTTCAGATATTATGGACTGTAGCAAAGCCGCTTTCACTGCATGGTATTATTAGTTATGATGACACGACATTTGAATTGATTGACGATACAAAGAAAGAAAGCGATTCGCTAAATGATAAACTTATTCGGATAATCGTGACTATACCAAGGAATATCATGATACACTATAAAAATGATATGTATTCAGACAAGAATGGAAAAACAATTATACAGGCATTTGAACGTGAAACAGACAAAATCAAAAAATACCTTTTAGCATGTGTAATAATAATGGAAAGACCATTGGGTTGGGATATTTGCATTTCACAATATATTACTAAGGTGGGGCAAAATTCATATTATCTTGGTAACTTGAAAGATATAATGCTATTTATATATAATTTTTATGAGATAGAACCACGGGATCTTAATGCATTAAAGACATTAATAAAAAGAGCTGCTATTAAGTTGGAAACGGGAAACAATAATCCGATGCCGCGAGATCTCCAAAGGGTACAATTTGTTAGTGAAGAAGACCAGAATAATGATGACAGGAACTAAATTTTGATATCCATGTCCCTAATTCTATTAAAATTATGAACAGGAAAGCAGAGAGTCGACAGTGATTCTCTGCTTTTTAATGACTATTTTCCTCTAAGCTTTTGTTCGTTTTAGGCGTTGCTGTATTCCACGATGTATGCACCATACTTAATCAGTCGATACAGGTTCATAGAAGTACAGATAGGCAGGGCAATGATGCCGATGGCAAGAGAGATAGCCAGTTTGATGCCCATGAAGATGAGCATGGTCAGGCAACCGCCAATGCAAATCATGTTGTTCAGAAAGCCGGAGAGGACGGAGAGTCCGCAGAAGAGAGCAGACATGGCATAGCCGTCGAAGATACGCCCATCAGGAACGTTGTCGAATACCAGGTTGAGCTTGTAACCGATAGCGAAGATCACAGCATAAGTAGCCAAGTGTGTAAAAGCCTCACGGAAGGCACGTGCCTCGTTGTAGTCGCTGAATACCAGGGAAAGGATGCTTCCCATTCTCTTGAAAACCGTCATGTTCATTGTAAGCATTCGGTCAAGTACAGGAGTTAGTACCTATATACTATAGTAACAGCAGCTACATCTTTTTCTGATTGTAGCTGCTGTTATTATATTGCTGCACCTATATCATGCAGTTTTAGTCATGACTG
>Ga0247608_10008612_pt1 | contig 10270 bp, 13 predicted proteins | sample 176DNAGHGlowgp2_FD_193490 | JGI IMG/M metagenome (GOLD analysis project Ga0247608, IMG submission 193490) | Sheep rumen microbial communities from Palmerston North, Manawatu-Wanganui, New Zealand - 1766 DNA GHGlow gp2 | ecosystem: Host-associated > Mammals > Digestive system > Stomach > Rumen ... | reverse complement strand
AGATCGGGTAAAATACAATCCCGATAACGTGTATAGAACGAGTAACGAGGTAAGCCTAGCTCCTCAAGTGTTAAATATATAGTTAAATATCAATCAATGTTTGGAATTTAGCATAGAATGCGGTTCTGAATGATCCATTTTCTTGTGAAATATTTTGTCCTATGAAATAAAAGAAATACCTTTGCAGTATCATTAACTAGAGACGAAGTACACAAGAGATGAAGATAAAACTTCTTGATTCAGACAGAATGACTCCCGAACAGGCGCACCAGTTTCGTGATGATGTGCTGAATATCGTCAGTCAGATACCTTACGGACGGGTTACTACCTATGGTATTATTGCTGCCTGGGCTGGATGGCCAAGCCATTCCCGGATGGTGGGACGTACGCTGCGCTATACACCAGGTGCCGAGCAATTGCCCTGCCACCGTGTTGTCAACAAAGAGGGGCGCACAGCTCCCGGATGGAGTCGTCAGCGCATGCTCTTGGAAGAGGAAGGTGTCACGTTCAAATCCAATGGTCATGTAGATATGAGCCGTTATCTTTGGGAACCATAATCCTTACATCCTCATCCACGCTTTCCGTTCTGGTTCCGACATCTTCTCGATGGCGTAGCGGAGGGTGGTGCGTGGCATGTCATGGGCATGCTGGCGGAGGAAGTCGCGGAGCAGGTCCATGCTGCACCGCTTGCCCATCTCACGCAGCATCCAGCCGACAGCCTTGTGCATGAGGTCATGAGGGTGGTGCAGGTGTATCTCAGCATAGCGCAGGCACCATGAGGGGTCACCCTGCTGGGAGGTTTTCCATGTGCACACCATGCTCATGCGCTGTCGCCATAGGTTGTCGCTTGCGGCAAGACTGTCGAGCAGTTGGCGTTTATAGTTGCTGTCACCGAGATGGGAGGGCAGCAGCAACCAATGTCCAAGAATCTTCGGAGCCGAGAGGTCTACCAAGTCCCAGTTGTTAGCCTGCTCAGCATATTTCAGGTAAATTTCCACGATTTCATCGCGTTTTCTGATAGCCTCAGCATCGTTAAGCAGTCGTTTAGTCGTCTGTCTCTCAAACTGTGAGACCATGATCAGCAGACCACATAGTCTTACCTCATGCCAGCGTGACATCAGCAATTCCGGTATCATGCTGAGCGGTGTGTCCTTGGCAGCCTTGACGACCTCACGTGTCTGGGGTACCTTCAATCCAAGAAACTCATCGCCCTCTCCATATTCGCCCGGTCCTGTCTTGAAGAACCCCATCAATACCTGTCGCTGCTCGTCATTACGCAGCGACTCCATATACCTGATAATCTCCTGAGCCTTCATCGTACTACCTTCTTGCCATTCTGGATACTTTCACTTAACTTTCAGTTCATAAGCACGACCACGGTCCGATGCTATTTTCAAGTTGGAGTGTTGCTCTATAACGGGTTTCAGTCTGCGTATCAAGGTATAAAGTGTCTCGCTGGCATCTTCTTTCTTTGGCCACAGAGCTTCACAAATCTCTGTCTTTGTCAGCAGATGGGTGGGCGACGTATAGAACATCTCCATCAGTTGTTGTTGCATCGGGGTCAGTTTCACGTGCTCACCTTTCAGACCAAAAAAGCGTTTGTCGGTTTCTGAATAGACCAGTCCACCATAGCCATAGATGCTTGATACTTGTTTCCTGCGCTGCCAAAGGCAATACAAACTCCATAGCATCGTCATCATCCATAAAACCATAGCAGGACGCTGGTCGGAGAGTGCGAAGATAGTTGCCATTGAACATTGTGGACGAGGACGGAATCCTTGTCGGGTATCTACTGCCAATAAAGCATTCCCTCGTAGCGCCTCTATCTGCAAATAGCGATTGAAAACCTGAATGGTATCGGCACTGATTACGTCCGATTGCTGTTTGTTAAGGGCAAGTGCAAGTGCCTGGCTCATATCCTCGTTCACTTCACGCTCCGTTGCCCTATAACTTGTAAAACTTACCATACTGGAGGTGATGATCAGTGCAAAGAGCACAATGACATATTGTTGTTTCATAGTAGCTAAATTTATCTTCTGATTCTTCTGGCGGGTTGGACAGGTGCTTGTGGACGGGGCTGGAAGTGCATGGGGTTGTCACGGTCACCCCATACCAATGCTTTCAGCAGACCACCAAGAGGCAGTTCTATTTTAGAGTCTCCTATTTTGATATAGGGGTTGACGATAGGCTCTGTAGTCCATTTGCCATTCATAGGGTTGACATAGCGGCGCACCCCCATTTTTGTTCCGAATGTCTTATTGAAACGGATATCTGCATAGCCTCCATAAGTCGTGTTATTCACATACGGACTCATAGCTGGTCCTACCTGCATTTGGTTAGCATAATAATAGCCAAAGGCATGAAGTGACACTGCCTCGCTGAGGTCATAGCCGACAGTACCACCAAGACCGTATTGTGTTGAAAGGGTACGCTGCCAAGGCATCCAGTATTTATTGGCAAGTGCGGAGGCAGTAAAATGCCATCGTCCTGCGTTCTGGTGAAACATCATCATACCCGTTTCCGTGTTCATCAGTCCTGGCATCTGACTGGTCGCCCCATAAAAGCCGAGGGAAGCACCTTTCCACAGGTTCAATCCTGTCGCACCCTGTTTGATCTGGTGGGTATAACTAACCAACTGTGGTTCTCTGGGTATTGACAACTGCGGACGCATGATGTCTGTCTGGAAACGCAAGGAGTCTTTCAGGAAATGCTGGTTGATAGCTGTCTGCATGATATCCACAGTCTTATCGGGTAGTTGGGAACCACCCGTTTCTACTTGCGCCATCATAGTTAATGGCAAGAGCAAGAGAAAAAGACTTATGGTACAGACTCTTTTCATATCATGAGCAAAAGTACAATTTTGTTTCTGAACAACTTCATCTGTTTGTACTATTTAACTTTATATAGGTTTTTCCCACACAGCCCAGTTACCAATCTGACGGATGAGCGGAGCTACTGCCTTGGCGCAACTATCCGGATAAGTCAGTGTCTGCACAAACCAGAGTTTGCGATGATGCACGTACTTACTATAAAACCGGTAGTTAGGTATGCGACTATTGTCGATATAGAGTGGTCCGTACAAGATAAAAGAATGAGCGGCTTGTCGCTGACATGATGCATGATGAAGAGCGGCAAAGTGTTGCATACCCTCTTGCATGTTGAGACTGTCGCTGTTAGGAATGACCTGTGCCGACAATTCCACATTCCCACAGCGGAACAGACTGGCTCCTTCCTCATCAATAAGGGAGTCGGGGACTTGCTCAAAGAATGCAGGATATTTCACCTCATAGTCGTAATAGGAATCATGATAGGTTTCGATACGACTATATTTGATTGCCTCTGCCAACTTCTCTTGAAACGATGGTCTTTCCTTATGCCCTTTCGACAAGACGGTTATTGCACTGACTATTATGATCAGTAATGCCAACCATGTAAATCGCTTAATACCCATATCCGTTTTTCCTGCAAAATTATAAAAACAGACAATGACAAAGAAAATAAATCCCTGACATTTGTCTGACAAATCATTTAGTTTAGTCAAATCATAATCTAAAAATAAAGGTATTAATCTTTATTACTATGATGAAAGACTTTTAAACGAAAAATATTTTAAGAAAGCCTTAATTTAATCATCTGTAAGGTTTTGTAAGGTAAATCAGCCTGTCAGTTTTGTTTATTCACTATAACTTTGCGCCGTCATTTAAATTACTGACCCATAAAATAACGCAAAGTCATGAACGTATTACAAATCGGACGCTTTGAATTAAACCTGCAAAAACAGGAGCTATTGTTCCATGCGCTTGACGGGACACTTTCTTCCAGAAAATTGTCGTTTCGCGAGGCATCTATCCTTGGTATGCTGATAGAGGCACAAGGTGACATCGTAGAGAACCATATCCTCTTAATTGAATTTTGGGATGATGACAATATTTATAATCTGAATTCACTCTATGTCTTCATGTCACGTATGAAACATATCCTCTCGGCAGACCCTTCCCTCAAAATCATCAACGCACGTGGATTTGGTTATCGCTTGATACAATTCTGATGACTCACCTTTTTTATATATTATTCTTTGTCCTGCTATTGGTGACAACCAACTGTTACGCACAAAGTTCTGAGGATGGTAAACGCTCCATGAAAACTGACTCGTTAAAAAGCGATTATGAGGAATGGCTGCGCAATGAGCCCTTGAGATCCGCCCCCCGTGACAGTCAGGTAATATCCCCGATGGAATCGCACATTTCTGCCATTAACACGTTAGAACAGATGCCAGAGCGCCCCAAAGTCAACATAAATATCATAACACCAGCATTGAGAACAGATATGCGACTTGCTTATCAAAGCCATTGGCTGGAGGAGCAACGAAAGGAACAGCAGGCTGGAGCCATGACGATAGGTGTCAATCCAATATCCCTTATCGGATGTTTAATCAGTAAACTATTCCCGCATCGAAAATCAAAAAAGCAGCGAGAGCGTGAGAAACTGAAGCAGATTCTTGACAACTATTAATTGTCAGACAAATGTCAGTCTTTATTTTAGGTCGTTTCATATTATCTTACTACTTTTGCGACAAATTTGTTAAACTCTATTAATTCCTGTTTGGTTTTGGAGATGTTGAGTGTCTTATAAATGACAAAGAGATAAAATGGACAAAAGCGCATTTGAACGACAAGCCCGCACATGGCATCAGAAGTCCTTGAGCGTAGGACACGGCTGTGGGGCGGGCAATGAGGAGGCAGAGGACATCGCACAGGATGTGATGCTTCGACTGTGGCAGATGCGCAAGGAACTGGACAGCTACCAGTCGGTGGAGGCGCTGGTGACACTGATGACTCGCCACCTGGTACGAAACCACCAACGGCGACGGTCCATGGAGCTGCTAATAGCAGAGAAAGTGACCATGCTGACCAATAGTCCGCATGAACTCTTGGAGACAAAGGAGAATGAGGAATGGCTGACAAGGAAACTGGAGCAACTGCCCACCACCCAGCGCACCTTATTATATATGCGACAGGTAGAACGACACAGCCATGAGGAGATAGCCCATCTGTTAGGTATAGAAATTTCCTCCGTCAGCACACTGTTAGCAAGAGCAAGACGGACATTATTAGAAGAGATCAAACGAAGAAACAAGATATGAGACAATACACCAAGGAGTACCTCCATCGTCTGCTGACCAAGTTCATGGACGGCGCGACGACACTGGAAGAGGAAGATATCCTCAACCAGTATTTCACCCAAGGCAATGTGCCTGCGGAATGGGAGGAGTATCGCCTGTTGTTTGCGGAACTGGAAGGGATGAAACCTCAGAGGCACAGGAAGCGCTGGATAGGGTGGAGTGCCGCCGCCGTGGTAGGAACGGCAGTTCTGTCTGTTGCCATGTTATGGCAACCAGCCCAGCAGTCGCCCACCCTGACCGCAAAGGCAGACACTACTATTGTACTCCGCCCAGAGGCTCCTAACGAGCAACCCCTGCCCGACACCACTGCCCTGCGCAAACAACAGCCTGCCAAAAGGAAACGCCCACGACTGCGCAAACCAGAGCCCACCATCCACGACTATGACAAGGCTTATACGCTGATGGCGGAGGTGGAACAAGAGCAGGAGGCTGTCAGACAACAGATAGAACAGGCAAAGCAAGAGATTACACGTACCCAGTTGATAACAGCAGGCTTTGTGCCTGTGATGCTGGAAGACGGAACCATTATTTATGTTGAGGAACCAAAAGAATATTTCGCATATGAAGAGTAAAAACATCCTTATTACGGGTATGCTGATGCTATTACCCTCGGCAGTACTCGCACAGCAGCACATCCAACGGGCTTTCGATGTCCTGAGGAATAGTAGTATTAAAGAAGTAAGTTCAAGACATAGTGTGGAGAAAGATCCAGACTCTGGCACAATGGAAGGACTGGAGGACACCTATGACTTTGAGTTAACAGATCATCGTGATAAACGACTGATAGACGACATCAGGAAAGCATTCGAACAAGATGAGGCTCATGCCTATAGTGTCAGTACCGGGTCGAATGGCAATAGTGAGGACTATGTCTCTCTCGCCGTTGGTGACAGTAATAAAGGAGGTGTCGCCATCGGACTGATCAAAGACTCGAAATGGATCTATGCCTGTTTCCTTGACCCCAGCGACTCGCTGCGTCAACACCGTTATGCCTATGCGTTGGAATGGGTAGAGAATGGTAATAAGATAAGAGGACGCATCGCCAAAACCTATGCCACGACACTGAAGTTCCGGCAGGAAAAGAAACAGTCAAGAACTATTACGGTCAATGGCAGCAATTTCGCATTCGGCAGTTTTTTCTCCGACTCTGACACCAAGCCGTCCGAGACATGGCTCTCAGAGTTCAACATCTATAAGAACCACTTCCTGAAAAACACCGAGGGAGCGGCTGCCAACAGTTATGCCACACAGATATACAAACTCTGTAAGAATGCCAAGTCGCTGGAGGATGTGGAGAAGAATATGGTAGCTACAGAAATTGTGAAACTGAAAAAGAAAACCAAAGACGATTTTATACAGCAGTTGTTTGACATGAGTATCGAACGACTCAAAAAGTAAGAAGATATGAAATATTGGAAAATAGTATGTCTTTCGCTCCTGATGGCAGCGAAAGCAGGGATCGCTATGGCTCAGACGGACAGTCTGAAAGTGGGAAACGACTCCATCACCTGGGACCAGCAGTTGGAGGGTATCGAGGTGAAGGCACAACGCCAACTCATCAAGCAGGAGATAGACCGTATCGGCTATGACGTACAGGGCGATGAGGAGTCGAAGACACAGACGGTGATGGATATGCTGCGCAAGGTGCCGATGGTGACTGTCGATGGTGATGACAATATCAAGGTGAAGGGCAACAGCAATTTCAAGATTTATAAGAACGGGCATTACGACCCCAGCCTGACGAAGAATGCCAAGGAGGTTTTGAAGGCGATGCCTGCGTCAATGGTCAAACGTATTGAGGTGATTACTGACCCTGGTGCACGAGAGGATGCGGAAGGTGTGGATGCTATCCTGAATATCGTGATGGTGGATGGTTCGAAATTCGATGGTGTGACGGGTGTCGTCAACCTTTATTACAACACGCTGAATCATCCAAATCTCTACACTTCCCTGACAGGACAGATTGGCAAACTGTTGCTGTCTGCCAATTACGGTTATGGTGGGATGGCGAAGCGTGAGACGGAGAATATCAATGACGTGGAACGTACCTTCCTGCAGACAGGAAACCGTCTGCTTTCCCATCGTGAGGGCAGCAACCCCGGCGGCATCCATTTTGGAGACATCAATGCCAGTTATGACATCGACTCTCTTAACCTGTTGTCTGCCTCGTTCGGTGGTTATTTCTATAAGTTGAACGTACAAGGTGAAGGCTGGGAAGAACTCCTCCCCTCATCAGGGGAAGACGGGAGGAGTCCCCTCTATAGTTATAATAACAAATACTGGATGCCTGGGTATAGCCATCAGTCATGGAACGGACGACTGGACTTCGAGCACAAGACGCGTCGGGAGGGCGAGCGGCTCACACTCTCTTATATGCTCGCCCTGACGCGTCAACATACAGATCAGGAGAATGAATATGTCATCCTCAAGGGAGACCGCCCCTTCCCTTATACCAACACCTTGCAGACAGAGCGGGAGCGGTTCACCGAGCATACCTTTCAGGCAGACTGGTTGCGACCATTAGGAAAAGGACATCAGATAGAGATAGGAACGAAGTATATCTATCGTAATAACAATAGCCATAATACACAAGACTATCGGGATGCGATGCCCGAGACAGACTATCAGTTTGAGCACACCACCCGTGTCCTTGCCGGCTATGCAGACTATATTCTGAATAAGGATAAATGGTCGGCACGGGCAGGACTGCGCTATGAATACAGTTTTATGGAGGGCAGTTATCCTGACGGCAAGGGGGAGACGTTTCGTCAACGGCTCAGTGACTGGGTACCGCAGGCGAGTGTGAAGTACCAGATGACTGAGACGCAGTCTTTAAAGCTGAACTATACGACCAGTATCAACCGCCCAGGCATCTCTTACCTGAACCCGGCAGTGGTCGTCTCACCCACCATCATACAGCATGGTAATCCCCAGCTGGTCAGTTCCCATTCCCAGCGTCTTAACCTCATCTATATGTTCGTGGGTAATCGCCTGACCCTCCAACTGGCTCCCGGATTCCAGTTCAGTAATGGGGGCATCGCTTCTATCCAGACAGCAGAGGGTGATATCCGTTATCTGACGTATGACAATATCCAACGTTATCGCCGAGCCACTTTTGAGCAGTATGTGCAATGGAAACCGTTTGAGAGCACTACGCTTGTCTTCAACAATACCCTACGCTATGAGCACTATGCGAACCCCGACCTTGGCTACCGGAACTTCGGGTGGTCGGATAATTTCTACGTCAACCTCACCCAGAAGCTGCCATGGCGACTGCAACTGTCACTCAGTGCCTACGGCAAGATAGGACATAATCCCACCAATGTCTATTACAAGATGCACGGATGGTACGGCTATTACGCATCGTTGCAACGCTCGTTCCTGAAGGATGACCGGCTGACGGTGCGTATCATGACCAACGACCCTTTCAACCGCTATACTAAATATGTTGATGAGGCTGTCAACGGCGACTTCCGTGACCTCAGTACCTCATGGAATCGTGGTCGTCAGTTTGCCATCTCTGTCAGTTACCGCTTCGGCTCGCTGAAGGCAAGTGTCAAGAAAGCAGCACGCAGCATCGAGAACGATGATGTGGTAGGGGGTATCACAAAAGGAAATTAATACAATTACTTCAATAGTTTCTTGATCTGCTGTTCTGATGCTTCAGGGAGGAGCTGGCGGAAGTGATGAAAGAGTCGTTCGTATGACTCTTCGGGTGTCCGCTCACATTGGCATGCATCATCACCTAATAATTGCTTGGGGGTGGTGAGCAGTGACCATCCCCATCCATATTCACGATGGTGCTTATCGACAGGATAGACAAAATCCTCAGTGATGATATAGCAGCCCATCTGCAGACGAGTGACATAGCTGTCAAAGCGGCTACGCATCTTCGGTCCTGTAAAGCCACAGGCGGCACGCAACTCTCGTGTGATCATACTGCCATGTTCCTCCAAGGTCAGCAGGATAGCTTCTTCTATGCTACCCTCCTCAGGGCAAGGGTGTGTACTCTGCCGATAGTTATAAAAGTCGCGCCACCACTCACGACTGATAAATCCAGCCTTCCCAGCAAAGAACTTACCATAGACGCAGTTGCCCTCCGTCACCACCGGACCTTTCCATTTCCATAATGGCCAGTCCCAACCACCATCAGGGAATACCACATAACGGCAGTCCTCATCAGCCATCTCCTCTGCCGAATATCCTCGGATACCACTGTCTAACAAGGGGAGGAAACCGATTTGTTGTATCACTTCCATCAATTCTATCTGCGTGTGAATGGTTATCTTATTCATGATTCTTATATCGTTTATAACATCTGTTCAAACATTCGCTTGTATGCTTCAACTTTTTTCTCGAAGGCAAGGGGATATGCCCGCGATGAGGACGGCAGTCGATAGAGCACCAGTTGCTCACCTGCCTGGTTGTACGTATCAGGGACAGGGACAAAGGTGTTGACTTTGGGCAAACTGGAAATCTTCATCGTGGTGCATAGTGTCTCCGTAGCTTTCTCTCCTGTGGTGACAATAGTGCGAAGCTGTGGTAACTGGACTATTAGAGCCTGGATATCAGTGGGCTCCACTACTTCGAGAAACTTATCCGACGCATTGTCTTGCAGGCGTCGCACGGCAGTGGAGGTATCAAAGAACGCAAGCCCCTTTTCTTGGCAAAAGGCTATGATATCCGTCAGTTTAAAGCGTTTTTCCTCTTCGTCAACAAAGTGATGACGGTCTCCGAAGAAGACGGCTCCCTCGATGCGCCAGTGGTCGTTGATGAAGTTAGGATAATAAAAGTCCATACACCACCGTTTGCGCTGAGGCGGGAAACTGCCCAAGAAAAGTACCTTGGCATTCGTTGGCAGGAATGGTATCAGTGGATGATATTCCACTCCATTCCTGCTACGTGCTATATTCTCTTTGTTCAGATAGGATGTCATTTAATAATAGGGAGTTCCGTCAGCGTTCTTACCGTCACATACTAATCCCCGGTTACGGACATGGATATTGACACCATCATCCGTCCGGATACTGTAGATAGCCTCCAGTTCCGTTCTCATCCTTGCCCAGCATCTCAGGCGCCTTGTCTCCA
>Ga0247608_10008610_pt1 | contig 10272 bp, 6 predicted proteins | sample 176DNAGHGlowgp2_FD_193490 | JGI IMG/M metagenome (GOLD analysis project Ga0247608, IMG submission 193490) | Sheep rumen microbial communities from Palmerston North, Manawatu-Wanganui, New Zealand - 1766 DNA GHGlow gp2 | ecosystem: Host-associated > Mammals > Digestive system > Stomach > Rumen ... | reverse complement strand
TAAAGAAGGAGATATTCTAGTTGGTAAGACTACTCCAAAAGGTCAAAGTGAACAAACTCCAGAAGAAAAGTTATTATATGCTATCTTCGGTGAAAAAGTTAAAGAAGTTAGAGATACTTCCTTAAGAGTTCCTCATGGTGGAGGAGGAGTTGTTCAAAGAGTTGATTGCTTTAGAAAAGATAAAGGTGATGACCTTGGACCTGGTGTAATCGAAGTTATTAGAGTTTACATCGTTAAGAAGAGAAAGATTAGAGTTGGAGATAAGATGGCTGGTCGTCATGGTAACAAGGGTGTTATTTCTAATATCCTTCCAGTTGAAGATATGCCATTTACAAAAGAAGGTGTCCCTGTAGACATCATGCTTAACCCACAAGGTGTTCCATCTCGTATGAATATCGGTCAAGTTCTTGAAATCCACTTAGGTATGGCTGCTAAGAAACTTGGCATTAAGACTGCAACACCAGTATTCGATGGTGCAACAATTGAAGACATTAACGCTATTATGAAGGAAGCTAAGATGCATATTAACGAAATGAAGGAAAAGGGACTTGATCCAAATGATCCAGAACAAGTAGAAAAATATGTATGTGATGGTAAGCAAATTCTTTACGATGGAAGAACTGGTGAACCATTCCAAAACAGAATTAGTGTTGGTGTAATGTATTTCGTTAAGTTAAGCCACATGGTTGATGATAAATTACATGCTAGAGCTGTAGGTCCATACACACTAGTAACTCAACAACCAATGGGTGGTAAAGCCCAAAAGGGTGGTCAACGTTTCGGAGAAATGGAAGTTTGGGCTCTAGAAGCATATGGAGCTGCACATACATTACAAGAAATGATGACTGTTAAATCAGATGATATTATCGGACGTAACCAAGTATTTAAGGCAATTACTGAAGGTAAGCCAATTCCAGAAGGTAGTGTACCTGAATCATTTAGAGTATTAACTCGTGAATTACAAGCACTTGGTGTACACGTTGAATTAATTAATTCACAAACAGGTGAAAATGAAGCTAATAAGTCATTAGTTGATTTTGCTGATAGCGATGCTATCGAAAAATTTGGTTTTGGAGAGTAGGAGGATTTAAAAATGGGAAAAACATATTCACATATTAAAATTAGATTAGCCTCTCCAGAAGAAATTCGTTCATGGTCATATGGAGAAGTTAAAAAGCATGAAACTATTAACTATCGTTCTTTAAAACCAGAACCAGATGGACTATTCTGCGAAAAGATTTTTGGACCAACTAAAGATTATCAATGCGGTTGCGGAAAGACAAGAAGAAACCAAGAAAAGGGAACAATATGCGAAAAATGTGGTGTTGAAATCACAGAAGCTAAAGTTAGACGTGAAAGAATGGGCCACATCGAACTTGCTGCTCCAGTTGTTCATACTTGGTATTTAAAGAGTTCTCCATCTAAACTTGCTTTATTACTTGAAATCAAGGCTAAAGATCTTGAAAATGTTGTATATTTAGCAAGCTATATCGTAGTTGATAAGGGAGATGTTCCTGGAATCCAAAATAAACAAATTCTTTCAGAAGCTGATTACAATAGACTTTATGAAGAATATCACGGAAGATTTAAAGCACTAACAGGTGCTGAAGCCGTAAAAGAATTATTAAAACAAATTGATTTAGAAAAGAAAGTTCAATCTCTAAGAAAGAGATTAAAGAAAGTTTCTAAACAAATGCGTGATAGAGTAGTAAAAAGACTAGAAGTAGTTGAATCTTTCTACAATTCAGACAATAAGCCTGAATGGATGGTTCTAGAAATTCTTCCAGTTATACCACCAGATTTAAGACCAATGGTTCAACTAGACGGTGGTAGATTTGCTACAACTGACTTAAACGATTTATATCGTAGAATTTTAAACAGAAATAACCGTTTAAAGAAATTATATGAACAAAATGCTCCATCATTAATCATCAAGAATGAAAAGCGTTTATTACAAGAAGCTGTTGATGCATTAATTGACAATTCTAAACGTGGTAAGCGTGGAGTTGCTGAACGTCAAAGACACTTAAAATCATTATCTGATATCTTACGTGGTAAGCAAGGACGTTTCCGTCAAAACTTACTAGGTAAGCGTGTTGACTATTCAGGTCGTTCAGTTATCGTTGTTGGACCAGATCTAAAGATGTATCAATGTGGTATTCCTAAAGAAATGGCTCTAACACTATTTAAACCATTTGTTATTAAAGAATTAATGAATGGTGATCCAAAAATACCTATTTCAAACGCAAAGAGAATGGTAGATAGATTAGATGATAAGGTTTGGGGAGTACTTGAAGAAGTTATTAGAGAACATCCAGTACTACTTAACCGTGCACCTACTCTACATAGATTAGGTATTCAAGCATTTGAACCTAAACTAATTGAAGGTAAAGCAATTAGACTACATCCACTTGTATGTACAGCATTCAACGCTGACTTCGATGGTGACCAAATGGCAGTCCATGTTCCACTATCACAAGAAGCACAAGCAGAAGCACGTCTATTAATGCTTGCATCAAATAACATTCTAAACCCTAAAGATGGTAAGCCAGTTGTTACTCCATCACAAGATATGGTTCTTGGAAACTACTATTTAACAATGGAACGTCCATATATGCCATATGTAAATAAAGATGGAAGTGCAGTTGATGCATCAATGGGTGAATATAAATTATATAAAGAAAAAGGTATTATTCTTAGAGAATATCCTAAAAACTTTAATGAAGGTCACGTTTATTTAGACTTTGATGAAGCAATTAGAGCTTATAAGAATAATGAGATTACTCTTCAAACTCGTATTGCTTTAATGCCAGAAGTTCTTGGAAAAGACTTCTCTAGATTAGAAGAAAAAGAAGGAATCGACATCAATAAAGTATTCATCATTACTACACTTGGTAAGATGATCTTTAACAAGATTCTTCCTGAAGGCTTCCCATATCTAAATGAACCAACTATGAAGAATTTAACTGATTATACTCCAGCTAATTTCTTCTTACCTAGAACAGCAAATATTCCTGAAATTTTAAGAAGTACACCAGTTTCTAAACCATTTGCTAAGAGCTTCTTATCAAAGATAATTGCTGAAGTATTCAAGAGATTCCAAATCGCTGAAACATCTAAGATGCTTGATAATTTAAAGGATTTAGGCTTTAAATATTCAACAACTGCAGGTATTACAATTTCAGCAACAGACGTTAATGTTTATTCAAAGAAGCAAGATGTTATTAAAGAAGCAGAAGCTACTTGTGATAGAATTAACAACATGTTAGAATTTGGTGAATTAACAATTAAAGAAAAGAAAAAATTAGTTCAAGATACATGGAATAAGGCACTTGATAGAATTAAAGACGGTCTTGAGGCCGAATTCGATATTGATAACCATATCTTTATCATGCAAGATTCTGGTGCCCGTGGTTCTATTTCAAACTTCGCCCAATTAGCCGGAATGCGTGGATTAATGAACGACCCAACAGGTGGCGTTATCGAGGTTCCAGTAAAGGCTAACTTCTTCGAAGGTATTACCGTTCCAGAATTCTTCATTTCTACACATGGTGCTAGAAAGGGTTCTACAGATACTGCCTTAAAGACAGCTGAATCAGGTTACTTAACAAGACGTCTAGTTGACGTAAGTCAAGATGTTATCGTAAGTGAAAATGATTGTCATACTGATAAAGGTGCTTGGGTATCTGAATTTAAGGGTAAAGATGGTAAGTCTATTGAAACTCTAGCTGATAGAATTATCGGTAGATTTGCTGCTAAAGACGTAGTTGATCCTAATACAGGAGAAGTATACGTTAATAGAAATGATTTAATCACAAATGATATTGCTGATAAGATTACTAAAGCAGGTATCACTAAAGTATGTATAAGAAACGTTTTACATTGTAACTGTGAACGTGGTGTATGTATTAAATGTTATGGTAGAAACTTAGCTACTAACTTAGTAGTAGAAGTTGGTGAAGCTGTAGGTATTATCGCAGCTCAATCAATTGGTGAACCAGGTACACAATTAACAATGCGTACATTCCATACTGGTGGTGTTGCCTCTGCAGGTGATATTACTCAAGGTCTACCACGTGTTCAAGAATTATTCGAAGCACGTACTCCAAAAGGAAAAGCAATTTTAACTGAAATTAGCGGTACTGTAAAAGCTATTAATTCAAGAGGAACAATGAAAGACGTTGTTATTGAGTCAAATGACGGAGCTAAGAAAATTTACTCATTCGATGAGCATGTTCAATTAGCTGTTAACGAAGGTGACGAAGTTAAACGTGGAGATATGATTAAAGAAGGTTCTATTGCTCCAAAAGAATTACTTAGAATTACAGATGCTGAAACAACACAACAATATATCATTAAGGAAGTTCAAGCCGTATATCGTGCTCAAGGTGTTGAAATTTCTGATAAGCACGTTGAAATTATCGTTAAACAAATGATGAAGAGAATTTCAATTGTATCAGAAGGAGATACTCAATTACTTCCAGGTTCTGACGTATCTATCCAAGAATTCTTAGCTGAATCTAAGAGAATGGCTAGTGAAAGAGGAAAGATGCCAGTTGGTAAGATCCTAATTAATGGTATTACAAGAGCTGCCTTAAAGTCTACTTCATGGCTTTCTGCAGCAAGTTTCCAAGAAACAACAAGAGTATTAACAGATGCTTGTATCAAGGGTAAGAAGGACTCTCTAGTAGGTCTAAAGGAAAACATCATTATTGGTGGTCAAATTCCTGCAGGTACTGGTATTCTTAAACCAATTGAAGGTACTTATAAATATCCTATTAGCGTTTCTGAAGAAACAGAAGAACAAGAATAAAACAAATGACTGAATTCTATTATGGATTCAGTCTTTTTTTGTTATTTTGTATCAAATATGCTATAATTGGTTTAGTATTGTTTAGGGGGAGCGAGAATGAAGAAGATAATTATTATTTTTTCAATAGTCTTTGGAATACTATTAATATCAATTTCTGCAGTACTTATCTATAAAAACCGAAAAAGGAATATAATAGTTAGATCAATTGACAAGAAAACAATTCTTGAATTAGGCAAATACAGGATTAAGGAAATGCATCATTCTTGTGAAGACTTTGTGTACGGGAAAAACTCGTGTTTTAGTGCTAGTGTTAAGAGTGGAGAAGATTTTTTTAACTTTATAAAGGAAAGCCCATATTATGATTCTACCTTATGTTTTAAAACCGAAAAAGAAATTTATGGGTATTTAATAAAAGATTACAATTTATTTAAATATATTATTACTGGAAATGAAATAGAAATATGTGTTGTAACTGAACGTGTAGAGGAGAATAGTGACCCTAACGATTTTTACTACAATTATGTTATGATTGATTTGAAGAATTTGAATGTTTCTGAAAACAAGTGTAGATGGTATGGAGATTTATCTTTTGAAAAAATCAAATACATTTGTGAAAAACTAGGGCCGAATGTAAGCGAAGTTAAAGAAAATGAAATAATTCTAAATCCTCTTTCAGTGGACAGAAAATTTAGAGGTGCTAAATTTAAATTATATACAAACGAAAAGAATGAAATAAAATGGGAATATTTAGCTTATAGTTATTATGAAAACAGATAGAAAAAGCAATAATCCTTTTTATGAAAATTCTTTTTTCGGTAAATGACTTAATGAGGGTAAAGTAGAAGAAGAATTCTTTAGAGGAATATAATTACAAGACACGCGGATATGTGTATTAAGAAAAACGGCGTAATTCCGTTTTTTTTAATATTTTTTTAAATTTTATATTGACATTTATTTTTATTTATAATAAAATGTACTTGCGCGTGTTAGGAGAATTACGCAAAATTGAGCGTAATTAAGCCAAAAGATAAATATTAAACACGAGGACATGTGTAGGAAAGGAGAAAAATAATGCCAACAATTAATCAATTAGTTCGTAAAGGAAGAACAGATAAAGTTGTAAAATCTAAATCTCCACATCTTGGAGTAGGATATAATAGTCTTCAAAAGAAGCAAACAAACATTGATTCGCCTCAAAAGCGTGGTGTTTGTACACGTGTTACTACAATGACACCAAAGAAACCAAACTCAGCATTACGTAAGTATGCCCGTGTACGTCTTTCAAATGGTCTAGAAGTTACAGCTTATATTCCAGGTGTAGGACACAGTTTACAAGAGCACAGCGTTGTACTAATCCGTGGTGGACGTGTTAAGGATCTACCAGGTGTAAGATACCATATCGTACGTGGTACATTAGATGCAATGGGTGTTGCAAAGAGAAATCAAGCTCGTTCTAAATACGGTGCTAAAAAACCAAAGGTAAAGAAATAGGAAGGAGGAAAGTTTATGCCTCGTAAAGGACATATAGCAAAAAGAGAAGTATTACCAGATCCAATTTACGGTTCTACAGTTATTACTCGTTTAATCAACACAGTAATGTTAGATGGTAAAAAAGGAACTGCACAAAGTATTGTTTATGGTGCACTTAACCGTGTTGCTGATTTAACAGGTAAAGATGCATTCGAAGTATTTAATTTAGCATTAGAAAACATTATGCCAACACTAGAAGTTAGATCTAGAAGAATCGGAGGACAAAACTACCAAGTTCCTTGTGAAGTTCGTCCAGAAAGAAGATCTACATTAGGTCTTAGATGGCTAGTAACTTATGCTAGAAAACGTAGTGAAAAAACTATGGAAGAACGCCTTGCAAAAGAAATTGTTGATGCAACAAATTCTCAAGGTCAAGCATTCAAAAAGAGAGAAGATACACATAGAATGGCAGAAGCTAATAAGGCATTTGCTAACTATCGTTGGTAATTTTATTAAAGGAGAAATAAGACATTATGCCGAGAGAAATACCACTAAATTTAACTAGAAACATCGGTATTATGGCTCATATTGATGCTGGTAAAACAACAACAACAGAACGTGTATTATATCATACAGGTAAAATCCATAAGATTGGTGAAACACATGATGGTGCAAGCCAAATGGACTGGATGGTACAAGAACAAGAAAGAGGTATCACTATCACTTCAGCAGCAACAACTGCTTACTGGAAGGGATATAGAGTAAACATCATCGATACCCCAGGACACGTAGACTTTACAGTAGAAGTACAAAGATCACTTAGAGTTCTTGATGGTGCTGTAACAGTACTTGATGGTCAAGCTGGTGTTGAACCTCAAACTGAAACAGTTTGGAGACAAGCAACAGAGTACATGGTACCACGTATTGTATTCGTTAATAAAATGGATAAGACTGGTGCAGATTTTGAATTCTCATGTCAAACTATTAAGAATAGACTTGATGCAAAATATGCAGCAATTCAATTACCAATAGGTAGTGAAGATTCATTTAGAGGAATTATTGATTTAGTAACTAAAAAAGCTTATACATTTGATGGAAGTCAAGATGAAAATATGACTGAAATTGAAATTCCAGCAGATATGGCTGATTTAGTTGAAGAAAAAAGAACAGCTTTAATTGAAACTGTTGCTGAATTCGATGAAGAATTAATGGAAAAATATCTTGAAGGAGAAGAGTTAAGCGTTGAAGAAATCAAAAGAGCAATCAGAACTGCTACTCTTTCAGTAGAATTCTTCCCAGTATTATGCGGTTCAGCATTCAAGAATAAAGGTGTTAAATTAATGCTTGATGCAGTAATTGATTACTTACCTTCACCAACTGATGTACCTAATATTAAGGGTCATACACCAGATGGTGAAGAAATCGAAAGAATTTCAGGTGATGATCAACCATTCGCTGCTTTAGCATTCAAAGTTATGACTGACCCATTCGTTGGTAGAGTTACATTCTTTAGAGTTTATTCTGGAAAGATGACTTCAGGAAGTTATGTAACAAACTCTACTAAGAATAAGAGAGAAAGATTCGGTCGTTTACTACAAATGCATGCAAATCACAGACAAGAAATCGATGAGGTTTATGCTGGAGATATCGCTGCAGTAGTAGGTTTAAAAGATACAACAACAGGAGATACATTAGTTGCTGAAGGTGATGATATCATCTTAGAGTCAATGAAGTTCCCAGAACCAGTTATCTCAGTTGCTATCGAACCAAAGACAAAGAATGACCAAGAAAAGATGACAGTTGCTTTAATTAAGTTAGCTGAAGAAGACCCAACATTTAAAACATATACAGATGTTGAAACAGGTCAAACTATCATCGCTGGTATGGGTGAATTACATCTAGACATCATCGTAGATAGATTAAAGAGAGAATTTAAGGTAGAAGCAAACGTTGGTGCTCCACAAGTATCTTATCGTGAAACAATCACAGTTGCTGGAGATTGTGAAGGTAGATATATCAAACAATCAGGTGGACGTGGACAATATGGTCATGTTTGGATTAAATTTGAACCAAACCCTGGTAAAGGATTTGAATTCGTTGATGCTATCGTTGGTGGTGTAGTTCCAAGAGAATACATCCCAGTAGTTCAAAAAGGACTAGAAGATGCATTAAATGGAGGTATCGTTGCTGGATATCCAGTTATTGATATTAAAGCTACATTATTTGATGGTTCTTACCATGAAGTAGACTCATCAGAAATGGCTTATAAGATTGCTGCATCTATGGCTTTAAAGGCTTCTAAAGATATATGTAAGCCAACAATCTTAGAACCAATCATGGAAGTTGATGTTGTTGTACCAAATGACTACATCGGTAACGTAATTGGTGATATCACAAGCCGTAGGGGTAGATTAGAAAACCAAGAAGGTAGAGGAAATGCTACAGCTGTTAAAGCTATGGTACCACTATCAGAAATGTTTGGTTATGCTACTGCGCTTCGTAGCAACACTCAAGGTAGAGGAACATTTATCATGCAATTTAACCACTATGATACTTGTCCAAAATCTATAGCAGAAGAAATTATTAAGAAGCGTTCATAAAAAGAGTTATTGCATTTATTATTTTAATAATGTAAAATAATATTGTAGGCTAAAAAAAACATTAAAAAATATATAAAAAAAATTAGGAGGAAAATTAAAAATGGCAAAGCAAAAATACGAACGTACTAAACCACACGTTAATATTGGAACAATCGGTCATATCGACCATGGTAAAACTACTTTAACAGCAGCTATTACTACATACTTAGCAAAGAAAGGTATGGCAGAAGCTAAGGATTATGCTTCTATCGATAGCGCTCCAGAAGAAAAAGAAAGAGGTATTACAATTAATACTGCTCACGTTGAATATGAAACTGAAAAGCGTCACTATGCACACGTTGACTGCCCAGGACATGCTGACTATGTAAAGAACATGATCACTGGTGCTGCTCAAATGGATGGTGGTATCCTAGTTGTTGCTGCAACAGATGGACCAATGCCTCAAACAAGAGAACACATCTTACTATCTAGACAAGTTGGAGTACCTAAATTAGTTGTATTCTTAAACAAGTGTGATATGGTTGATGATGAAGAATTAATCGAATTAGTTGAAATGGAAGTTCGTGACTTATTAAGCGAATACGACTACCCAGGAGATGAAGTACCAGTAATCCGTGGATCAGCTTTAAAAGCTCTTGAAGGAGATCCAGCTTGGACTGAAAAGATTCAAGAATTAATGGATGCTGTAGACTCATATATCCCAACTCCACAAAGAGATACAGATAAACCATTCTTAATGCCTATCGAAGACGTATTCACAATCACAGGACGTGGTACAGTTGTTACTGGTAGAGTTGAAAGAGGTACTGTAAAAGTTGGTGATGAAGTTGAAATCGTTGGTATTAAGGAAACTCAAAAGACTGTAGTTACAGGTGTTGAAATGTTCCGTAAATTACTTGATAAGGCTGAAGCTGGTGACAACATCGGTGCATTACTAAGAGGTATCACTAGAGAAGCTGTACAAAGAGGTCAAGTATTAGCAAAACCAGGATCAGTTCATCCACATCATAAGTTCAATGCTCAAGTATACGTACTAAGCAAAGATGAAGGTGGCCGTCATACTCCATTCTTCTCTAACTATCGTCCTCAATTCTATTTCCGTACTACTGACGTAACAGGTGTTATCATGTTACCAGAAGGCGTTGAAATGGTTATGCCAGGTGATAACGTAGAAATGATCGTTGAATTAATTCACCCAATTGCAATTGAACAAGGAACTAAGTTCTCTATCCGTGAAGGTGGTAGAACAGTAGGTGCTGGTTCAGTTACAACAGTTATTGAATAATTTAAACTAAATTAGAGACTCTTATGAGTCTCTTTTTTTATAGTCATAGAAAAGATGTTCTTTCAAACTAATATACTTGCAAAAAACTCAAAAGCATTATAAGA
>Ga0247608_10008609_pt1 | contig 10273 bp, 9 predicted proteins | sample 176DNAGHGlowgp2_FD_193490 | JGI IMG/M metagenome (GOLD analysis project Ga0247608, IMG submission 193490) | Sheep rumen microbial communities from Palmerston North, Manawatu-Wanganui, New Zealand - 1766 DNA GHGlow gp2 | ecosystem: Host-associated > Mammals > Digestive system > Stomach > Rumen ... | reverse complement strand
TGGTCTTCTATTTCTTCAAGTGTAGTAACAGAGACATCATAAAAAGATGATCTGCCTGTTTCCTCTCTGAAACTCTGATCAAGGAAGAGGCTCCTCACCTGCTTACAATTGTTATAAACAACACCGAGACCTGTCTGCTTCCAGGAGATTGTCCTGAAGTCCTTTTCCGTTGTGATATAAGGACGTGTTCCCTGCTGAACCTGCTGCCTTGTATAACCCTCGGTGTCAATATTTGCCATGTTGTGTGATGTTGTATTCAAGGCATTCTGCGATACCTGCAAACCTGAAACGCCTATGAATAAACTTCCCATTAAAGATGCCATAAAAATACCTCCGCTAATATAATTATCGGAGGTAACTTGCTTTTGTATTAGTGTTTAAGTTAATATTTATTGTTTTGCATCGAATCTTCCGCTTGTTGCAACGGCCAGAAGATCCCCTTTTGTCCATGCATTTTTGGTATAATTTGCTGTTTCCGGAGCACGGCGGGCAGACTGCATGATATTCATCTCATACTGGATCATCTCAAGACTACTCTCAAGAAGTGTCTGATTCTGTCCGTTAACTCTCTGCACATTTGCCGATATGCCTACCAGCCTGTCTCTCTGCACTGCAAGGTCATGCTGCTCTTTTGGTCTTTTATCAAGCATTCTGACAAGATTGGTAAGCTTCATATCTGTTGCCTTTTCTCCCAGGATGTCAGCGATCTCTTTCATGATACTCTCACGCTCTCTATCAACAGCTGATATGCTATTTACTACCATCTGTTCCTTTTCTGTAATACCGGCAAGAGCTTCAAGATCTCTTTGCATGATCACTGGAGTTTTTTTGCCTGAAAGTTCAAGCAGATTCTCATAGCACTTGCACTCTTTGTCCAAAACTTCCACAAGTCTTTCAAGTAAACTAGCCATAAAACCTCCAATCCTGCATCCTGAAAATGGGCATAATTATAGAGCCAGAATTAGTGTGCACTTTTCGTAAGCCTGTTTGCTTCGTCACAATAAGCTGGCTCTAAATAATCTCTGTATATAATCTACGATCAAGCAAGGGATTCGCTGAGTCTTGCAAGTAGCTTATCTGCGAAATCCTCTCCACTTACGTCATACGTTCCGTTCTGAATTGCACTCTTTATAGGTGCTACCACGTCCTCCCTGACATCCGGAGCATCTTTCACAGCCTGCTTCGCAACCTGAATATCCTTACCTATTGAAGATATCTGAAGATTATCAGAAACTGATGTAGTCTTCTGAGTCTTCGCGGTCTTATTCACTTTGCTTGTGCCGTAAATCTGTTGTACCTGGCTGTAAGCTTCTATACGCATATTCTTTTCCTCCTTCCTTGGAGAATTTTTTCTGTTCTACTACATTTATCGGCGGATTTATCTATTACTTTAGAGTAAATAGAAAAAAAATTCAATTATTTCTAATTACTCCCCCTCATAAGTTCCTGTGATACTTAATATGGTATCAAGGAGATAAATTCCGCCATATCTTGTAGAAGATTGGCTAAATTCCCAAGGTGTTGTGTCATTTATTCCCCACCGATAATAATATCGACACACCTTTCCGAAAACTTAACCCCTATTTCAAAAAAAAATTAATATTTTTTTTATATTTCCAAAACTACCCACATACCGTCAGTCCGAGCCCTAAATAGTACCGGAAATCTAACAATATCTATTCGTTAAGGGAGATTACCATTTCAGCCATTTCAAGCAGGGATGTTCCTGAATCCATGGCGCACTTTTGGAGATATTTGTGAGACTCCGGTTCAGTCATGTTGTGGCGCTCCATAAGAATATACTTGGCGCTTGTTATTATTTTATCGTCCTCTTTGCTTCTAAAGCGCTGCTTCTGCTTTTTGGCTCTTCTTATATTCTTAACCCCTTCAAGCATCATAGTTATACTTGAATAAAAATCCGTCTTCTTAAGAGGAGTTGGAAGGTATACAACATTTTGAGGAAGGTACACCTCATCCACTTTTGCAGGGCTCGCAATAAGAAGAATATTGAAATACTCGCTCATATTCTCAGCAAGTTCAAGGCACTGCATATCACCGAGTCTAAAGCCGCAGACAATAATCCCACTACCCAGGTTTTCCATAGCTGAATAGACCTGGGCACCGGTTGTGCACACATACGCAGGTTCAAATCCCCCGCGAAGCAATATGCTTTTGAAATTCTGAGCATCTGTCTGTTTTGCAAATGCGACAATTATGTTCTGCAACTTTTCCGATCCGCCTAAATCTTACTGTTTTCCGAGATAATGTCTTATTTCCCACTGAGTTACGCAGGTTCTGAAATCTTTCCATTCCTTGTGCTTGGCATCAAGAATCTGTCCAAAGATCTGCTCACCGAGAACACTCTTTACAAACTCATCATTTTTGTAGGCTTCGATAGCTTCTCCAAGTGTCTTGGGAAGGGTATCAAGCTTGGAATCCCTGATCTCGTCTTCGGTTTTTCCCTTAAGATCCTCTACAAGTTCCTCAGGTGTAGCCATTTTTTTCTTGATCCCGTCAAGTCCTGCTGCCAGAATAAGTGCCAGTGCAAGGTAAGGATTGCAGGCAGCATCGGGGTTTCTAAGTTCAATCCTCGCACCCTTTACGTTGCTGCTCTCAGAAGCAGAACCCATCGAAGGAATTCTGATGAGCGCACTGTGGTTTGTAGATGAAGATGACCAGGATACATTTACAGGTGCATCATATCCGGGAACCAGTCTCTTATAGGAATTGACCAGAGGATTGGTGACAAGTGTCATCCCCTTTATATGGTTCAAAATACCGGCAATGAACTGCTTTGCTGTTTCTGACAGATCATCCCCGTCCCTGAAGATGTCATTTCCGTCTTTGTCTTCGCATAGGATATTGATATGCATTCCTGAGCCGTTTACACCTTCCTTGGGCTTAGGCATAAATGTGGCATACAGACCATGGCGTTTTGCGATAGTCTTAACTGCCATCTTAAAGGTTATGATCATATCAGCCATTTTGGCAGCATCATCCTCAGTAAAATCTATACCATGCTGCGCAGGTGATATCTCATGATGAGAAGAAACAATATTAAATCCCATATCCTCGAGGTTCATGATGATATCTCTTCTTACATTCTCTCCCTGATCGGCAGGTGCGAGATCAAAATATCCGGCGTTTTCATGGGTATTGGTTGTAGGCTGTCCCTCGTCGTCAAGATCGAAAAGGAAAAATTCAAGTTCCGGATCTGCCTTGAATATATATCCCATCTCTTTGGCCTCCGATAAAACCTTCTTTAAGATATATCTGGAATCGGAAGCATAGGGCTTTTTGTCGGAGGTGTAGATGTCGCAGTACATCCTTGCAACCTTGCCACTCTGCGGTCTCCAGGGGTATATGTCAAAGCTGTCGATGTCCGGATATAAATACATATCGCTCTGTGCATATTTTCCGAATCCGTCTATCGCAGAGCCGTCAAATCTGCATTCATTATCAAGAGCACTCTGAAGCTGAGACCTTGTAATAGCGATATTTTTGGGAGTTCCGAATATATCACAGAATTGGAGTCTGATGAATGCTACATCTTCCTCCTCTACAATTCTGAAGATATCCTTTTTTGTTAACCTGCTCATGGTTTCCTCCTTATTTCTTCCATATCTTAATATTTTAGAATAACTAACTGCATAAAAAGAATGTCGCTCGCTACATTCTCGCGGAGCGCTCTCCTGTATATGACAAAAGGCAAAGGCACATTTTCACTAAGAAATCGGCGCCTTTGCCTTACATGACTACAATACCAAAACTATATTTAGAGTGTCAACATATTTAACTTATTTTCCTGCCTTCAAAAAGTGCTTATGCACTTCAGATCTGATCGACTTAAGGGAAGCAGGATCATTTCCCTTATCATACGTGTGTCCGATTTCATATTGTGTTTTCGGAAGTATGACATTATCTTCCATATACGGATGAATAACGCCTGCATCATCTCCGCAGATAACCGATCCTCTGCTAAAAGCACACATCTCAAGTAGAGCAGGTCCTGTTGCCGAGGCGCCCTGGAACCCCGAAAGGCATACACAGAACTTCTCATGGACTCCGCTATAGCTGTCTGCAAGGTTAAGCTCCGGATCATCAACCACTTCTTCCTTATATTTTTGAATGATGCCATCGCTCTTTGAAGGATAATGCCTTTTACAGATCCCGTAAGTTCCGTAGGGATTAAGGCTCACATGCTGTCCATCCTCATCTACGCCAAGTCTTCCCGGGCATGTTGCAAGGCCTCCCAAAAAGAAGTTTGCCTGCCCTATAAGTATTCCGGATAGCTGTCCCTTTACTCCGATTACGCCGGCTGTAAAGTGATTATTAAACGATCCTATTTCCTTGTTTTCATGATTTGTTTTTGTAAAACAGGACACAGGATATTCGCTTATCTTGCCATTGTAAGATATCTTTGTTACAGCTACTCCCGCTCTGTAAAGAGGGCTTAGCTGAAGCGGCGCAACCTCTTTGAGTATTCCTTCCTCAACCTGAGGATAGTGTATATCTGTATAGATCATTACCGCATCTATTCCCTTTAGCGCGGGGCATGATATGATCTGCATTACATAACTTCCGGGGCTGCTTTCTCCCTTTGCATGAACAGCTCCTGTTATCTTTATCCCTTCTCCCTGTCCCTTAAACTGAGCATTTTCAATTTTATCGCAGGTAAAGTCGTTTATCTTACCATCTGCCTTTATATAGGAAGATAAAAACTGTTCATCGCCAATTTTTTCCTTCTCAAAGAACACTTCTCTTATCTTGCCCCTGGATGAACCTGTACCGGTAACTGCTATTTTCAGCTTTCTGCTGGGGCTTTCTATGATATATGTATCCTTCTCCCCAGGTTCCTGCAAAACAGCGCTTCTTACAGCTACGGTCTGCTTGCTCATCGCAGCTATTCTTTCGTTGACTGCAGAATTTCCTTCTTCTTCCTCCTCTTCTTTGGGGAGTTTTCCCTGAGCTTCAAGAAGTCTCTTCATCGCTCCTTCAGCATGGAAAACCGGAATTTCCTCAGGCTTTACTTCTATGAGTGGCTTATGCTCTTCTTTGGGAAGGTCTTTTCTGTCGAAGTGATAATAAATTTTATAGGTATCCTGCGCATCAGCAAATCTCATAACAACAAATGCAGATGTGACAAAGCCATCCTGTTCCCATACAGGGATTGCGGTATAGCTTTCAACTTTACACTCATCACATTCAAGTACCAATGTACCGATCTGCGGACATGATCCTTTTTCAATCGATAGCTGATAAGAGACGAGCTTTTGCCCCTCTGTGTTCATTATAATGAAGGAGTTTCTTTCCTCCTCATCTTTTCTTCTTGAATACAGATGCTTACCAATAGCGCTGTTGTTAAGACGCTGTCTTCCGCTTGTGCGCATGGACATCTCTTTTTCATTTATGGCATTTCGCTCTGCTGCCTCTGCCTCTTTTGAAAGTTTATCAAGTACCGCAAATCTTTCCTTTGAAGGTGCTATGCTGCAGGGACCAAGTGCTGAAGCTGATATCAGTTTTACTCTGCCTTGTAGGGATACGGATTCTTTTTCCCTTGAATATACAAGGCTTCCTTCTCTTGCCCTCTCAAGTCTTGTCCATATAAGTCTCTCGCTTGGCTTTTCAGACCAGGGGGATAATCCTCCTGCCATTCCTCCTGCCAGATCTCCTGCAAAAGAAAGCTCACTTACACATTCATGATCGGCAAGATATCCTGAAGGGGTGTTGTATGCGACATAGTCAAGTTTTCTCAGTTCTTTGAAAAATCCTACAAGTCCTTCGGTACCCACGGTTGATTTAAAGAAGCTCTTTATATTCATGCTCTCCCACCACGGGCTTCTTACATCTGCGCCAAACATTATGAACAGATCGGAATCTATTTCTCCCTGAACCTGCTTTTCATGAAGTCTCTCAAGAAATCCTGTAAGAGTTCCTTCGTCCATAAAATCTGCCGGTGTGTAGACAGGAATTACAATTATGGAATCATTTTCGTTTCTGTATTTTATTGGATTAAATCTTGAATATGGATCAGATAAAGTCTTGCCGCTTACTTCAGAGAGCGCATCAGGACCAATAGCGCTGTTTCCAAGAAGCACCGCCTTGATGCCGCATTTTTTCAGGTCACCTATGATTTCAGGTGAAAAGATATAACCTTCCGGTCTTAAAACATTCGAGGTCATTCCCAGAGGATGTTTTGCGATTTTTCCATTAACTGCTTCGTCATCCTCAGCATTTACAAGATTTTTAATGGCATATTTGAGTTCATTTTGGGTCATGGCAGCAAACATATCCCCGTGACGGCCTGAAATAACAAGCTCATCTCCTCTTTCACGAAGCCTTGCCTTGACATCATCTATTACATCCGGACCAAGAGACGGAAGTATCCTGACTAATGTGTAATCAGTTTCAAAGTCCCAGGTCGCCTTGACCGGCTGCCCATCGTTATTTACTTTTAAAAGTGACTCCAATATGAAGCGTACCATCTTAAGGTCTCTTTCAAAACCGGCACCATCATTGGTATCACCCTTATCTGCATGAAAAAAGTTGACGTGAAAATTAAATCCGATATGGATCTTGTGATTTGTCCCCATAAGTATGCCCCCCAACGTTAGTCTGCTTGGATATATTGTAGCACATCTTGATTTTAAAATGTAGCGGTGCTATAGTTAAATCCGTTTCATTAATACGAGTGTTTATGTTCTGCTGTGCAGAACCAATCCTTCCCACTCGCAAAAACCTAAAGGAGATCAAAAATGCGAAACAAAAAACTTTTATTCCTTATCCAGGCAGCGATGATTGCTGCTCTTTACTGCGTACTTACTGCAATTGCCGCAGGATTCAATCTTGCAAGCGGAGCAATCCAGGTACGTTTCTCAGAAGCACTTTGTGTACTTCCCTTTTTCACACCCGCAGCTGTTCCCGGCGTTATAGTTGGATGCTTTTTAAGTAACATACTTACTGGCTGTGCACTTCCGGATATTATCTTCGGTACACTCGCAACAGCGATAGGAGCCGTTCTTTCTTATCTGCTCAGAAAAAACAGGATCCTTGTAACTATACCTCCGGTTATCTCAAACATGATAATCATTCCGTTTGTACTCAGATTTGCTTACGGCGTACCGGACGGGGTTCCTTTCCTTGCTCTTACAGTAGGAGCAGGTGAAGTTATCTCCTGTGTGGTATTCGGTTCAATCCTTATCACAGCTCTTATGCCTGTAAGAAATCAGGTATTTGGAGAGGCAGGGCAGCAAACTGCTTGAAAGCATAATACTAAATAGAACATAATTATTTTTTGGAAGGAAAGACGGGACTGTGACTACAGCCCCGTTTTATATATTAGGAAATTTCTCCGAATTCCCTCTTACTTACTCATAAGAAATTCTGCATATTCAAAATCAAGTTCAGTGTCTATATCAACGCTCCTTAAGGTGTTCATGATATAGGCAAAGCATCCGTCTCTGTACAAGAAGGAGTCTTCTGTAAAGGATTTAGTATCTGCTATATATATAGCGCCGTTTAATCTGTAGGTCTTTACACTTTTTTGCCTTTGTCCTATCTGTTGTCTTTTGATAAAGCCGTCAAGTGAGAGTGTATCCGGTATTTCTCCGCACCATGATATTGGGTGTTCGGTTTCACAAACAGAAACAACAAAATTTGCTCCTTTTTCCTGAAAAAGTTTATATGCTCCTTTTATGTCTTCACTATTTCTAAGAGGTGATGTCGGCTGCAGGAGGCAAAAGGTGTCAAAATGATCTCCTCTGTCCTCATAGGTCTTTAGCACTTCTCTTACAACGTCCCATGAGCTTGATGCGTCTTTAGCATTATCTGTGCTCCTTAGAAAGGGTACCGATGCCCCAAGACTTTTGGCAATTTCTGCATATTTTTCGGAATCCGTTGATACGAAGACCTCGCTAAAGCATCCACTGTTTAATGCAGCTTCTATTGTATATCCCATAAGGGGCTTTCCCAGCATATCCTTTATATTTTTATCAGGCAGTCCTTTTGATCCGCTCCTTGCAGGAATGATCGCAATATTACCCATTTTCTGCATCTCCCTAAAATTCAATATCGTAGAAACTTTTCTTTATATCAATGCCGCGATTTAACTCATCTTTTATAATACCTGCGATTTTTCCGGAAGTATTGCCATCTCCGTAGAGGTTCTTTTCTTCTTTTATTGATCCAAGAAAATCCTGTGACAAGGCTTTCTTTATCGCCATATCTATCTCCCTTTTATCAGGAATGCATGATATCACACTCTTTCCGCAGACTCTTCCCTTTTGCCTGTCGCCTATGTTTATCGTAGGTACATGAAAAGATGGAACTTCTATTATGCCGCTTGATGAATTGCCTATGACAAATGCTGCCTCTTTGACCGCGCTCAAATAGCCCCTCATCCCAAGAGATGGTACAAAATAGAAATTGTCGTGATCCTTCTCATATTCTTCAAGTATTTCGTTCACAGCTCTTCCGCCGGCATCAGCACCTGCTGCCGTAAAAATATATGTGATATCCTTATTAAGCTCTATAGCGCCAAGAAGTTCCTTTACCTGAGCTTCTTCTGTGTTATTTTCAAGCGTTACAGGGTGAAAAGTTCCAATGGCATATTTTCCCGTAAGCCTTATTTCCTGTTTCGAAGTATCTCCCATGGATAAAAGGTTATTTATCCACGCCTCAAGTTCTGCAATATTCATCGCATCTACGTTAAGGGCATTCTCAACTCCCAAAGCTCCTACGTTAAATACTCTATCCGGTGCCTCTCCGAGCTGTATCACTCTTTTTCTATAGATTTCGGTACTTGTAAAATGAAGATAACTCATCTTGGTGATCGCATGCCTGTATGCTTCATCCACCGCGCCTTCCGTAGTCTCTCCGCCGTGAATATGGCAAATCGGGATCCTCTCATTATAAGCAGCAATAGAGACAGCAAGTATTTCATACCTGTCCCCCAGAACTATTACGGCATCAGGTCTTTTACTATGAAAATATGAGGAAAACAGTCTTAGCGCATTGGCCATGACATTAGACGTTGACTGCTCTTCATCTGCGTAGATATCAATTTTTTCATCTATACTTACCCTGTCTTTTTCTATTTCTGACACAGTAAGGCCATGCTTTGCCAAAAGGTGACTTCCTGTAACCACTACTTTCAGGTCAATATCAGCATCACTGATAAGCCTTGCTATAAGCGGCTTAAACAGCCCATATTCAGCTCTCGTAGAAGTAATTAACGCTACTTTCTTCACTATTTATCTCCCAGCTCTATAAGCTCATCTTCTGAAAAATCTCTGACTGCTCTCTGCCCCAATATGCTGTTCCAAAGCATCGGTGATATTCCGTTTCCGGGTCTTTTTGTAGTCAGGTTATCTTCTGTAAAAACTTCGCCCTTCTTTATATCCTTTGCAGCAATTATGCTCTTTCTGGCTACATTTCTGTTTTTCATCTCTTCTTCAGAAGGCTTTTTTTCATAGCTTCCAAGCGCCTTCTCTATATTTCTTACCGAAGTCACCATCTCTCTAAGCTCATCCGGCTCAAGACTCGCCTTGTGATCGGGGCCTTCCATTTCCCTGCTTAGAGTAAAATGCTTTTCTATCACAGTTGCTCCAAGTGCTGCTGCCGCTATCGGAACTTCAATCCCCCTTGTATGATCGGAGTAGCCCACATCACAACCTAATGTATCCCGCAAAGTAAGCATCGCGCGGAGGTTTACATCCTCCATAGGTGTAGGGTAATTCGTGGTGCAGTGAAGTACTGTTATCCTGCCTGCTCCGTTATCCCTAAGGACAGCTAACCCATCCTCCACTTCGTTCATGGTACACATTCCTGTTGAGAGAATGACATCTTTGCCTGTTTTTGCAATTTCGACAAGATATGGATAATTGGTTATTTCTCCTGAGGGAACTTTCCAGATATCCTGAATGGGATCAAGAAATTTAATACTTTCAATATCAAAAGGTGTGGATAAAAATTTAATACCCACTTCTTTGCAATAATCAGATAACAAAACAAAGTCTTCAAAAGGAAGAAGAAGCTTTGATAGCATATCCTTCTGAGGCTCTTCTTTTCCGGTATTTTTTTTCTGATAATCAGCCATGGGTGCCTTTTTAGATACAAGGCTTTTTAGATTTGCAGTCTGAAATTTGACGATATCTGCTCCGCAGTTTTTTGCAGCAACTACCAGTTTTTTGGCAATATCAAGAGAGCCGTTATGGTTTACTCCCGCCTCTGCAATTATCAAAACTTTTTTATCCATACCCCGTTACCTCTAAGC
>Ga0247608_10008607_pt1 | contig 10275 bp, 6 predicted proteins | sample 176DNAGHGlowgp2_FD_193490 | JGI IMG/M metagenome (GOLD analysis project Ga0247608, IMG submission 193490) | Sheep rumen microbial communities from Palmerston North, Manawatu-Wanganui, New Zealand - 1766 DNA GHGlow gp2 | ecosystem: Host-associated > Mammals > Digestive system > Stomach > Rumen ... | reverse complement strand
AATTCCATCTGTTTTGAGTTTTCCCTCTGGAGGTATATAAAGAAAATGTTTACCATCGTCTGACTTAAAACAGTTAATTATTTCGTGAACGATATTATTTCCAATTGTAGCATATGAACCGCGATTCTCATTAAACATATAACAATATAGTATCCCGTTCCCGCCTTTTTTCTTATTAATATTTTTATCCATATAGCAACCTCCTTCAAAGCAAACAAAACGAACATTTATATTAATGCTATTATATCATATTCTGTACAAAATATCAATAACATCATTGCGTGAGTACGTCTTAAAAATAAGAAGTTAAATCAGATATAATTGAATTATATGCTTGACAGCACTCCGTTTGGCTGTTATATTGTATTGAGTTCGCATTTAATGCAAAATTAACAAATGAAGCTCCGTCGGGATCTGACCACTTATTTTGAGCGGCTGTATTCAGTTTTTTACGTAGGATAGAGCCATTCCAACCACTTGTTTACCACTTATTTGTACCAAAAGCTGCCAAAAAACACTTGAAGCTGCTAAAAGCGAAATCGTAAAATACCGCGAAATACAGCCAATTTCGCATTTTAGCAAAAATCACTAAAAGTGCTTCTACTTTTTCAATTCCCCTCGCCTCACAATTGAGGCTCACAAACGGCTTAGAATAGGCATTTGTGGGCTTGTATTTTTGACAAAAATCTGTCAACCACTTATTTTTATATTTAACAATAAAACCTCCTCAGAGTATGTTGCTCTGATGAGGTTTTATCATTATCAACTCTGCACTATATTCTCCTTGCGTGCCCTCATCTTTGTTACTTAGTAAGGTAACCGCCAACCTATGTGTCTTGACTTTTCTTTTTGTACCTGTGAATGGTTGGCGGTTACAAAACAACATGACCGCTTTTTTACAAGCGGTCATTATTTATATTGCTATTCACTATTATTATTCCTTAGGAACAACTATACGATACCTCCCAGTGCTTTTTGTACCGGAGTAAGTGAAGCTGTCGGATAATCCCAGAAGTTTCCAAATTCTTTATAGAGATTGTAATACCCGATGCAATAAGAATCCATAGCGTCAACTACACCATCCATATTTACATCACCAAATGGATAGTTCTTTTTATTGAATAAGACCTCAAAAGTATCCTTCAGTATGCAGTCGTTCCAACCAATGCTGTATGCGGTATCTGCGCCTATCTTAGGATGATCAGGATTATTATTCCATTCAAAGCCGCTCATAAGATCAGCATTAAGATTTTGATAATAAGTAGTTGTATAAAGTCTACCTGAAGGTAGTTTAGGATAATTTACTGGATTATTATATGCAGTAGGTGGGTAATAATCTTCTGCACCATAAAGATGGCACATTTCGTGCATAATTGTTAACTTGTCTTCACATATTATTACACAGTGCTCATCAGTAGTTGTTTTGTAATATTCAGTATTCGCCTTTTCTTTTAAGTCAGCAGTATCTGTTGCCCAAGCACTACCGCGTAGATTTTCGACAGGATATCCAGCATCTATATGTACGATGTAAACAACACCGTTAACATCATACTCTGACATCAATTGCTTTGTAAGCGCGGAAGTGTAGTCATCGCGGTTGATTTGGTCCTTGTATAACATAAGATCCAATCCGGCTTCATCACTCAATCGCTGGAATAGCTTACCTGCACTCGCCCAGTGGATTATTTGTGAATCATTACCTTTTATATGGTTGATTGTAGCAGGATGCCCCATTACCGTATAATCATACTGAACATTATCATCCCAGTTATTATATGTATAATAAAAATTTGTATCAGGTGTCATGATAAATTCAAGATATTGACCATAATCTGCTGCCTGATTTTCAAGGTCATCAAGAGCCTCCTGAACAGTGCTCAACGTATTTTGTATTTCAGAAGAAGTTACATAATAATCTTTAATATTATCGGTTGTTGCGTTTGGGGCAAAAGTTGAAGATTCATTCTCCACCAAACCGGCGTAATTCACAGAAGCAAGAGATTTAGCAAAAGTTTTAGCTGAATTTTCTTCGTTTATATTGCTTACAAATTCTATGCTGTCATTATAACCCCAACTTGATATAAAAGTGTATTTTATGTCTCTCTTTTGATATTTATAAAATTTGAATCCAGTGCAGAGTGCAAACTCATTGTCATAATCTATTACACTTTCATTGTTATAATCAACTACATTTTCAACATCATATGAAGGAGCATATTCATTTTCATAATCATGTACATATTTGGGGTCAATTGGAGTACTCTGCCCTAACACTGCCCTGATTTCAGATGGAAATATGTTTACAACCAGTTGACGACCTGTCATATTTTTTGCAGCACCGGCGTTCATACGTGAATTTGTTTCTGTAGTAAGGTGTGTTCTTGAATGCAGATTCATCAATAGTTCTTGTTGTTGAATTCATTTCTACCGCTTCAAGTGCTGAATTATAGAAAACAAATTTTCCTATTCTTTGAACCGAGTCAGGTATCTCAATAAATCTCATACTTGAGAACATAGCAAATGCATAATTTCCGATGCTTTCAACGCCCTTAGATATTATAACCTTCTTTATCTCGGATGCGCTGGTTCTCCATGGAATTGAATTGATTCCGGCGAAGTCTTTCATTTTACCTGTTCCACTTATTGTAAGAGTTCTGGTAGATGAATCATATTCCCAAGTAAGTCCATCACCAATGTAATTGCTGATAGCTGCCGATGCAATTATCTGATTTGTAAAAGCATTAGAATTTGTATTATTTGTGAATGTTAATGCACTTCCACAGGCTAAAACCGCTGAAAGGCATACGGATATTACCTTATTTGTTTTCATAGATTTCTCCTTCATTCAGATAGGCTTCCATCCTGCATCCCGGAAGTTTCTGAAAAGGCTTGTTATTAATGACTTCAAGGCGTTCAGCAACAGCCTCCTTTACTTCTTCAATTGAGAAAAACTTACGTTCACGTATAGCTGCAGTGATCCATGTAGTTGAAAATCCGACAGAACGCTCCACAAGACCTTTGTCTTGTGGATGACGGACTCTTGCCGGTACAATGGCCGTTCCATAATGTTCTGCAAGTTCACGGTAGCTTTCATTCAGCTGTGTTTCGTAGCGAGTGTTGGCAGTTACACCGGTGCGAAGATTATCAGGAACAAGAATACGGGTAACACCGCCAAAATACTCATAAGCATGAACATGGCACATCAGCCAGTTTTCCTGTTTCATATCATCGCAGGCTTCAACGTAGATAATACCACTGCATGGAAGAACAGCCACAAATAGATATGCCTTGTACTCCTCACCGGTAATAGAGTCAAAATATGGAATGGTTCCTCCTGCCCAATCTACCTGCATTGTCTCCCCCGGCTTGTGATTAATACGCATTGTAGCTTTGGTTACCTTTGCCCAGCGACGATACTTGTCACAAAACTGAGTGCTCATGTACGGGATCTCGCCATTTGAACGGCAGCGTTCACAATACTCATTCCAGAGAAGCGTGAGTGTAACGCCCTTTTTTGAAAGCTCTTTGTGAATGTACGGATAATCAGGTTCAGCATAAACAACATTTTTACTGACCATTCTGTCCGGAAAAAGAAGCTTTTCAAGTTCCTGATTAGTGACATCTTCTCTGAGTGTCATTATCACTCCACTTTTATCCGCAGTATCAATCACCTTTTTTACTGTATGATGTGAATTACCGACACGTGCAGCTATTTGTCTCAGACTGAACTTTTCACTGTGTAATCTGAGAATAGTTTTATAGTCTATCATTTGACAGACCTCCTTGATTTTAGTCACGTTTCTCAACGTGCTAAATCAAGTATATCACATTATTTAACTTATGGGCAGCGCCGTGGGCAGAAGCGGCGAGTGTGGGCAAAAAGTCCGTGCAGAGTGGGCAGTCTGAGCGGTATATACATTTTCTACGATATGATACTTGCAATTCCATTTAGAATGTGCTAAACTATTTATATCGTCCCGTTTCGTGACGATACCTCCTTTGTTATTTTCAGTTTGGTTGGCAGACCTCTACTATTATAACACGGGAGGTTTTCTTGTTCTACTCATAGCTAAAGCTTTGTGGATCCCTGGCAGAACCAGGGGGGGCAGGATACAAAAAGCATCCCCTCGCCACTGGCGAGGGGAATAATATTTCTTATAGAACGCAATTCATTTAACACTTGCTTTAAATCTATCACACTCAATTCAAAAATGTTTTATCATATCATTTTATCTGTCTTTTAAAGCCTGAACCATATCTATTTTTCTTATCCTTAACGAAAGAAGAAGTGTAGTTACAATAGTACAGAACACAACAATAAAGCACACTAATATGATACTTATATTTGAAATATTTGAATATATCTTCAATGTATCATTAGAAAAAGTATCACAATATAAATCAAGGAACTTGAATCCAAGAGGCAAACCAAACACTGATCCTATAATAAGTATAATAACGTTTTCAAAGGAAGCTAATGAACGTATTTCTTTATAATGAAATCCAAGCACTCTAAAAGTATTATACTCTTTTGTTCTTTCGAGAAAGCTTAGTGTGCTGAGATTATACAGAACAATTACCACAAGAACAAACGCAACAAATCTCATAAGTGTAAACACGCCTATCATTGCTGACCTGAAATCCTTAAGATTGTTTTTCTGCTGATTGCTGGTAATGATCTGAGTAATTCTTGAATCATTTTTTACCTTGTCATCATCTATCTCGCCCGTAAATAGATGCGATGGACGGAACATCGCTCCATTACTCATCCAGCAGGTGTCTTTGATATATAGTGACTGTGGCATACTTGATGGTATTATGCCCGCTACCTTAAATTTATAACTCTGAGCTGAAAACGACGGATACAGCTCTATAGTATCGCCTTTTTCCACCTTGATTTTTTCAGCCATTCCTTCAGTTATAAAAGCACCATTATCATCCAGCTTATCGCCATCAACGGTTTTCAGATTAATGTATCCACCATCTGAAAAAATAGTTACAGGCTTAAAATATGGTTTGTCAGAGTCATTGAAATATACTCTGCTCTGTAAAGTTTGGACAAACTGTCCATTATATTCTTCTCCAACAGCAACCATATCTTCGGGAGTATTTGCTGTATTCAGTGTGAGCTTATTTGAATAAATAAATTCATCATTATATGTTCTGTCAGTGAGTGAAGTAATAGAGTCAGGAGTACCAAATCCGACCATCAGCAACATAAAGCTTCCACAAACGCTGACAATACCTAAAAAGATTCTCGTCTTATGTGCTGAAGCATCTCTAAGAGTCCACTTCATACCAAAGCTAAGTTTATTCCAAATCGCAGGTATTTTTTCCAACAACAATTTTTTATTATGTTTTACCTTTTTCTGAGTAAATTCAGCAGGTAATCCAACCATCGTCTTTTTAGCTGCAAGAATTGATGTAAGCGTTGATAAGAAAATCAACATAAATATAATTATAGGTGAACCAACTGTATGCTTTATAGGCCATTCTGGCATTGATATAAGAGTCTGCTGTGTTTTCTGCACAACTTTTGAAAACGGGAAGGAACATATAAATCCAACCGCTGTTCCTATAATGCTTACAAACAATCCATACATAGAATAATGAATTATCAAACTTTTATTTGAAAAGCCTAATGACTTTAATGTTGCTATATCAGATGATTGTGCATCGATAAGCCTCTTTATTGTTGTATGCATTGACAAAATTGACAGAAGAATGAACAGTGAAGAGAAAAGAATAGATATTCTTCTAAGGTTTTTTACTTGATTACTTACAAATGCAACATCAAATAAAGATTCCTTATCATAATATGCAATAAAACGCTCGCCCATCAGTTCATTTATTTTTTCTTTTACAACTGACGATTTATCACTTTTTATTTCAAGAAGATTGCAGTTTATTTTGATATCAAATTGACTAAGAATGTCTTCACTAAAAAAACCATAACCAAAACGCTGATGATCAGGAGAATAATAGTCTGTTGTACCAGTATAATGTGCTCTTTCAGAAGACATTATAATGCCAACAACTTCTGGTTCAGCATACTTGCCGCCATAATTTAAAGCAATCTTATCACCGACAGAAATATCATTCTTTTTTGCATAATCATAATCAATCCAAACACTGTTTTTGTGATTATCATTATTATCATTTCCTTCCATTATATACATGGAAGTGATATTAGCATTTCCTATTGTATCAAGACTTAGATATGAATCATTTCCGTTTTTATCAGTTGAAGCCGCAGTTATTCTCATTCTTTTTGAGATATCTTTTACCCCTTCCAGATCCATGATCTTTGTAATATCATCATCTGTAAAATATGTTGCAAAGATCCATTCATCAGCCAGGTTAGTATCATCAACATACGAATCAAACTCATTCTTCATTCCACTCCATACGCCTTCTAATCCACTATACACGACAACAGACAGCGTTGCTAATAAAAATACAGAAATGAATTGTAGTTTAAACTGTTTGATACTTCTGACCATTTTTTTCAATAAAAAAATCATTGGTATAATCCTTTCTTATTTGATCACGTTTATAATACAGATAGTACATCCGGATTAATCAGAACTACTGTTTCTTTCATCAGCAACTATCTTTCCGTCTCTTAACCTTATGACGTGATCAGCTATCTCTGCAACTTCAGGATTATGTGTTACAACAACAACTGCAGTATCCTTATTCTTTGAATACTTCTTGAGAAGATCAAAGATCTTATTACCAGTAGCAACATCAAGAGCACCTGTCGGTTCATCGCATAAAAGGAGCTTCGGAGATTTTGCAACAGCACGAGCAATAGCAACTCTCTGCATTTCTCCACCGGATAACTGATTAGGAAAGTTCTTTATTCTCTTTTCAAGTCCGACATCCTTTATTATATCTAAGACTTTATCCACATTTCCATTAAGATTCGCAGCTATACCAACATTTTCATATGTTGTAAGGTTTTCAACAAGATTATAGAACTGAAATACAAAGCCTACGTTCTTTCTACGATAATCCGTCAATTTTTTCTCTGAGAGTAAAGATATATCCTCACCATTTATAAGTATCTGTCCGCTGGTCGGACGATCCATGCCTCCAAGCATATTGAGCATAGTGCTCTTCCCCGAACCTGATGGACCAAGCACAACTGTAAATTCACCAGCACTAATTTCAGTTGAGATATCATTCAAGGCTGCTATCTCATCAGAACCTGATTTATACTTCTTAACAATTTTTTTCAAGCAAATCATAATAAATCCTCTCACCAATTATCATAGACAATTTTTTATATATTTTGAAACTCCTCTTACAGAAGGCTCATTTACAAAACTCTTAGCATCAAATTTAATTCCGAACTTTTCTTCAAGATTAGTAACTATTGATAAAAGATCAAATGAATCTCCTCCCATTTCCAGAAAGCTACTGTCCAAATTATCGACCTTTTTCGGAAGAACTTTATTGAATTCAGATAAAACGAAAGCATCTATTTCATCTGCATCATCAATATTTGCATTGCCCGAATCATTCCATGACCAACCTTCAAAATTATGTTCCAGATAATCATTTCTAAGTTTGCCTATTTTTATCTTGCCAATATCGGTTTTCTCAAGACTATGATTTGTATCTAAGAAGATTATATCATAAGGTGAGAACGAGAAATATGAATTAATTGCCTCAATTATTCTTGAAGCACAATCGTGATATTTCTCAATATCATTATAATTTTCTACAACAATAATTAAATGCTCCTTGTTTTCTATCTCAACAGCAAACGCATATATTGTCGGCAATACCATTTCAGGCACTGATTTTTTTATTATCTCAACAAAATCTGCAGGAAAGAAATTCTGACCATTAATTATTATCATTTCCTTTTGTCTTCCTGTTATAAAAAGATCACCATCATAAATGAATCCAATATCACCAGTTCTCAAACTCCTGTTGTTTTTGTCAATAATATTGAATACTTCATTACGTTCGTCATTTATACCATAATATCCATCTGTGACACTTGGTCCTTTAATAACAATTTCACCTAATTCACCTTCGCCGATTTTTTCATGTGTTTCATGATCAACAACACTTATCTCTGTGCTGTTTATATTTCGTCCTACACTTACAAGCTGTAAACAGTCCGTGTTTTCCTCACAAACGGTAATTTTATTGTTGTAAAAATCCTCTTTTTTAACATTCAATATTTTCAAAGGGCTTGAGAATGAACAAACAGCAACTGTTTCTGATAATCCATATCCCGGACAGAATTTATCAATGTCAATATTAAAAAGTGACGAAAATGTTTTCATTGTATTAACATAAACCTTTTCAGAACCACTTACAAAATAATTTACAGATGAAAGATCAATCTCCCTTGCCTTTTCTGGAGTAAAAATCTTATTGCAAAGATCAAACGCAGAGTTTGGAGCAACTGTTGCTTGAACTTTAAAATTACTCATTCCCTTTACCCATAAAACAGGATTATTTATAAACAGCTCTGTAGGTATAATATAAGCTTTCCTTGAGTCGTATATTGATAAAAATACAATTAAAACTAATCCGATATTATGATAAAACGGTACCCATGAGAAAACTGTTTTAGAATTATGCGAAGGTATCACTGTTGATATTCCTTCAAGATTAGCAATAAGACTTTCCTTGCTGACCTGTACCCCTTTGGGCTCACTTGTTGAACCAGATGTAAACTGTATATAAAGAAGATCATTTATTTCTTCAACAGGCTTATAATCAGAATCCCCTTCTGAAAGTTTATTAGAACTTAGTATAGTTATCTCTGGCAACTTAGTATCCATAGATTTGATACAGTTGATAACACGATCTGACGTAAGAACAGCTTTAAAACGTAATGTATGCATTACAGACTCAAAGCGCATCTTTTGCTTATTATCTACAGGTGGCGGAAGAATAGTAAATACTATGTTTGCCATCATTGCACCATATATAGCATAAAGACTTTCTTTGGAGTTATCGGAAAAAAGAAGTATCTTATCATTCTGGCTTATGCCGCTTTCCTTAAGTCCATTTGCAACTGCCGCAGAATGCTCAAACAATTCCTTATATGTAATTTCATCCTTAATCCAGTCATCCTTAAAATCAAGAAATGTAAAAATAACCTCATCAGGAGTTTCCTGAACCTTTTTATACAATTTGTTTAACAGTTCATTCATAATTTTAACCTTCCTTTTTACTATTGTATTTTTCGCTAAATATCCGAGCTAATTCAATAGTATTCTCAATTTTTCCGAACATCGTATAATGATCTCCTGGAACATCAATTATTCTAATATTATCTGAAAAATAATCATTCCATTTTTCTTTCTCAACTACAGCTATTCTAAGTTCTGATAATATAATGCCTTTCTCCTTTTCATTCCCCCTGAACATAGTACCTTTCGCTTTTATAGGCTGTTTGATATCGTGACGCTTTAATATGCCATGCGTAAATATCCACTTGGTATAAAAATCCTTAATTTTATCTTCACCAATTGGCATATTTCCGTGAGCAGATACATTCTTCACTTCCTCGATAACGTGTTCAATAGTGATGTCTGGATTATTTGCAATCTTATTAAGGTATTCTTCGTCCATATTAAAGTAATTAGCTATTACAACAGGAAATACCTTCTGGTAATTTATTATCTCGTCCTTATAGCAATTATAAGCTATTGGCGGATGCGAATCAAACATCAGTACTTCATCAACAGTATTTCCATTCGCTTCAAGCTGAACAGCCATTTCGCAGGCTAGATTTCCTCCTAAAGAATATCCGCCAAGCTTATAGCTTCCGTCCTTCTGAATGCTCTTTATAGCCTTTATATAAAAGTCAGCAAGTGCTTCCATACTGGGATATTTTTCATAATCTTCGGGGAGATCTATCGTATAGATATTCATATCCACATCAGGAGACATATACTTATTAAGCAATGTATAACAGAAAGTTGTACCACCTGCCGGATGCATCAGAAAAAGATTATCAGCCTTAGAAGAACCATTTCTTATTTTGGAAACAAATGAATATTTTTTACTCTCTTCTGATGTTTTCTTAATATTACATATCATATCCGCTATTTCACGAAGTGAATTGATACCGGCAAAATCATTGAGTTTTAGAGTAAGATCAAATTTTTTATTTATATCTTCAAGGAATGAAAGCATTAATAATGAATCACCGCCGACATCATAGAAATCTCCGTCCGGGTCAATATCCTCCTCTTCGAGAACATCCCTGCATATATCCATTACGATATCAAGGCATTC
>Ga0247608_10008606_pt1 | contig 10275 bp, 5 predicted proteins | sample 176DNAGHGlowgp2_FD_193490 | JGI IMG/M metagenome (GOLD analysis project Ga0247608, IMG submission 193490) | Sheep rumen microbial communities from Palmerston North, Manawatu-Wanganui, New Zealand - 1766 DNA GHGlow gp2 | ecosystem: Host-associated > Mammals > Digestive system > Stomach > Rumen ... | reverse complement strand
GGCAGCGACACGCTGATGCTGTTGAGCGTGCATCTGCAAAGCAACCTATTGTCGCCCGAGATGAAGGAAGCCTATCGTGAAGCACTTCGTAAACACGAGAGTGACTCGCTCAGCAAAGAATTATCGCCTATCGTCCAATTGCTGTCTGCGGCTTTGCCGCAGCGAGCAGCCCAAGCAGACAGCATCGCCAGCATCGTAGCGTCGTGGCTGCCAAAGCCTGTGATTCTCTGTGGCGACTTCAACGACACCCCGATTTCCTATACGCATCGCGTGTTGACGCGCCAGCTGGCCAGCGCCTATCGCCAAAGCGGCAACGGCTTGGGATTCACCTTTCATGAAAAGGGTTTCCCTGTGCGTATAGACCACATCCTTTTCGATGGTCATACGTGGGAGAGTAGCTCTTCGCAGGTCGTGAAGCACATTACGTGCTCCGATCACTTCCCCATTCGCACGAAACTACGCCGAAAACAGCCTTAAATCACCTCCAACGACACCTTATTTTATAGAAAAGCACATCAAAACGCATTTTTTTGAGGATTCTGCTACGCGCTTCCATAAAAAAAGCGTACATTTGCGCGCTATTTTGGGCGCAACGCCCCGATAGGCCCCTAAAAACGACTCGAAAATCAACAAATAACATCAAAACAATTCATTCAAAATGCAAAACAAAGGATTCGTAAAAGTTTTCGCTGTCCTGCTTGCGCTGGTATGCATCTTCTACCTCAGCTTCTCATGGGTGGTAAGCCACTATGAGGGCAAGGCCGAGAAGATTGCTGCCGTTGAAGGCGAAGCTGCCGGTCAGCACTACTTGGACTCCCTCGCGAACGAACCCGTTTATTTCGGTGTTTGGACACTCAAGGAGTGCCGCGAGATGGGTATCGGTCTGGGTCTGGACCTCAAGGGTGGTATGAACGTCATCCTCGAAGTCAGTGTGCCCGATGTGGTCAAGGCGCTCGCCGATCACAAAGAAGATGCCAACTTCAATCAAGCCGTAGAACAGGCTAAGGCAGAAGCCAAGGCCGGTCAGGGCGATTTCATTTCTCTCTTCGTCAAGGACTACAAGGCATTGGCTCCCAACAGCAATCTCGCTGAGCTCTTCGCCACGCAGCAGCTGCGCGGCAAGGTGAACACCAAGAGCACCGACCGCGAGGTAGAGGCTGTGCTGCGTGAAGAGGTGAAGGCCGCTATCGACAACTCCTTCAACGTCATCCGTACACGTATCGACCGCTTCGGCGTTGTGCAGCCCAACATCCAGGCCCTTGAGGGTCAGGAGGGTCGCATCATGGTGGAGCTCCCCGGTATCAAGGAGCCCGACCGCGTGCGTAAGCTTCTTCAGGGTTCTGCCAACCTCGAGTTCTGGGAGACCTATACTACTTCCGAGGCTGTTCCCTTCCTCATCCAGCTCGACAGCAAACTCGCCGCTGCTGGCGTAGAGACCTCTGACAGCACCAAAGCTACGGCTCCCGAGGCAACAGCCGAAGTCGCCGAGGCCCCTGCTGACAGCGCTGCTGCTGCCACCGCCGAGGCCCCTGCTGACAGCGCTGCTGCCACCGACGGTGCCCTCGCCGCTATCGCCAAGGGCGACAAGGCTGAGGTTTCCGCATCCAATGCCGCTGCCAGCGAGGAGGCCCTCAAGGCTCACCCGCTGCTGGCACGCCTGCAGGTGCTGAACCAGGAGAACGGCTGCGTCGTGGGTTATGCCGGCAAGCGCGACTTGGAAGCCATCAACGCCCTCTTCGAGAGCCCCGAGGCTAAGGCTGTCCTGCCTGCCGACCTGAAGCTCCTCTGGGGCGTCAAGGGTGTCGATAAGAACGATGAGGTCTATGAGCTCTATGCCATCAAGGTCACTGAGCGCAACGGCCGTGCTCCTCTGGAGGGCGACGTCGTCACCGATGCCAAGGATGAGTTCGACCAGCAGGGTCGTCCCTGCGTCAGCATGCAGATGAATGTCGAGGGTGCCCGTCGCTGGGCAGCGCTGACGAAGGCCAACGTACACCGTCCCATCGCCATCGTCCTCGATGGCTATGTCTATAGCGCACCTAACGTGCAGAACGAGATCACGGGTGGCAACAGCCAGATCACCGGCCACTTCACCCCCGAAGACACCCGCGACCTTGCCAACGTGCTGAAGTCCGGTAAGATGCCCGCTCCCGCTAATATTGTCAGCGACGAAATCGTTGGTCCTTCACTCGGTCAGGAGTCCATCCGTCAGGGTCTGTGGAGCATGGTACTTGCCTTCATCGCCCTGATGCTCTACATGGTTAGCATGTACGGCTTCCGCCCGGGTATGGTTGCCAACTGCGCCCTGCTCTTCAACCTCTTCTTCACCCTCGGCATCCTCACCAGCTTCCAGGCTGCGCTCACCATGAGCGGTATCGCCGGTATGGTGCTGACGCTGGGTATGGCAGTGGATGCCAACGTGCTTATCTTCGAGCGCACGAAGGAGGAGATGCGCGCCGGCAAGGCTGTGCGTCAGGCTATGCAGGCCGGCTACAGCAACGCCTTCAGCGCCATCATCGACTCCAACGTCACCAGCATCCTGACGGGTATCATCCTCTACTACTTCGGTACAGGTCCTATCCGTGGCTTTGCCACCACTTACATCATCGGTATCATCATCTCCTTCTTCACCGCTGTATATCTTACGCGCGTAGTCTTCGATGGCATGATGTCCAAGGACAAGTGGCTCGACCTCACCTTCACAACAGGCCTCAGCCGCAAGTTCCTCTCCGATACCAACTTCAACTTCATGGGTAGCTACAAGAAGTCCTTCTCTATCTTCGGCGCCATAGTAGTACTTGCCATCGGTTGCTGGATAGGTCGCGGCTTCTCTCAGAGTATCGACTTCACCGGAGGTCGTAACTTCGTGGTCCTCTTCGAGAACGAGGTACAGCCCGAGACCGTTCGCGGCCTCCTCGCTGATGCCTTCCCCGAGAGCAACACCAGCGCCATCGCACTGGGCACCGAGGGCAAGACCATCCGTATCTCCACCAACTACCGCATCGACGAGGATGGCAGCGAAGTAGATAGCGAAATCGAGAGCAAGCTCTTCACCGTCCTCAAGGACGGCGGCCTTCTGAGCGCCGACCTCGACGAGCAGACCTTCATCAACCGCGACGAGCGCGCCGGCGGTTCTATCATCAGCTCTCAGAAGGTGGGTCCGTCCATTGCAGCCGACATCACGCGTGGTGCCGTCATCAGTGTCATCCTAGCTCTGATCGTCATCTTCGTGTATATCCTCGTTCGTTTCCGCAACGTGGCCTTCTCCGTAGGTGCTATCACAGCTCTTGCCATCGACACCATCTTCATCCTTGGTATGTTCTCCGCATGCTGGGGTTGGATGCCCTTCTCACTGGAGATCGACCAGACGTTCATCGGCGCTCTGCTGACCTGTATCGGTTACTCCATCAACGATAAGGTGGTCGTCTTCGACCGTATCCGTGAGAACCTGGGTCTCTATCCCAAGCGCGACAAGCAGCTCCTCTTCAACCAGTCGCTGAACGCCACCCTGACGCGTACCATCAACACGTCAGTATCTACGTTCATCGTCCTGTTGTTCATCTTCGTCTTCGGCGGTGCCAGCATCAAGAGCTTCGCTTTCGCTATGATGCTCGGTGTCATCATCGGTACCCTGACCTCCATGTTCATCGCTGCTCCCACGGCATACCTGATCATGGGTCGCAAGATCAAGGAAGAGGAATAAGTTAAATAAAAAGAGGACCCACCCCTCTGCCTTTCTCTTGTAGGGAGAGGAGTAATTGCCGGAAGAAAAATGAATCATCCATCATCTTCAGTGGTATCTACTCCCCTCCCCACGAGTGAGGGACAGGGGGGTGGGTCTTCTGCATTGTTTCGTCGCTACACCCAGTACCTGCGCCTCGAGCGTGGCTTCTCTGACAACACCCTTGATGCCTACCTCAAGGACCTGCAGAAGCTCCTCGACTACTACGCTGCCGAGGGCATCGACTTTCGCAGCGTCACGCTGGAGCAGCTGCAGACCTTCGTGGCCACGCTGATGGACGTCGGCATCTCGCCCCGCAGCGTCTCCCGCATCCTCTCGGGCGTGCACGCGTTCTACAGATTCCTTGTCTTGGAGAAGGAGCTGGAGGCCGACCCCACAGAGCTACTCGACTCACCCTCGCGCGGCCATCACCTGCCCGATGTGCTCAGTGTGCAGGAAATCGACCTGCTCATCAGCAGCATTGACATGACCAAGGCCGAGGGACAGCGCGACCGTGCCATTTTGGAGACGCTCTATAGCTGTGGACTGCGCGTCAGCGAGCTATGCCATCTGAAGATGAGTGACCTGTTCCTGCCTGAAGGCTTCATCCGCGTCCACGGCAAGGGCAAGAAAGAGCGGTTAGTACCCATCTCGCCCAAGGCCATACAGGAGCTGGAGCTCTGGTTCACCGACCGCGAGGGCGTGCACATCCGCCCGGGCTGCGAGGATGATGTCTTCCTCAGCTTCCGACGCGGCACTCCCCTCTCCCGCATCACCGTGTTCCATATCGTGAAAGAGCTGTGTAAGACGGCTGGCATCCGTGCCACCGTCAGCCCCCATACCTTCCGCCACAGCTTTGCCACACACCTGCTGGAGGGAGGCGCCAACCTGCGTGCCATACAGGAGATGTTGGGTCATGAGGACATCGGCACCACCGAGATTTACCTCAATATCGACCGCCACCATCTGCGCGAGGAGATACTCCAACACCATCCGCGCAATATGAAAGTGTGTTAATTTATTTGGTCATGCCCACACTTTGCGTTACCTTTGTGCCCAGAAAACACAGAAGATACAATAAACCTATTATCAAAATGCGTAAGATTACGATTCTTTCTATGGCTGCTGCCGGTGCCCTTGTGCTCACCGCATGCAGCAAGCTCGGTGCTTTAAGCTCCGACAATGTCACTGTGACTCCCACTCCCCTGGAGGCTGTTGGCGGCGAGGTGCCTGCCACCATCAATGCCACCTTCCCCCAGAAGTATATGCAGAAGAAGGCTGTCATCACCGTCACGCCCGTCCTCAAGTATGAGGGTGGCGAGGCTACCGCAGCCAGCTCCACATTCCAGGGCGAGAAGGTACAGGGCAACGGTACCACCGTGCTCTACAAGACTGGCGGCAACTACACCATGCGCGCCACCTTCCCCTATCAGGAGGCGATGCTGCAGAGCGACCTCTACCTGCGCTTCGATGCCAAGCTGGGCAAGAAAGCCGTCAACCTGCCCGATTTGAAGGTGGGCTATGGCGTTGTCGCAACCAGCGAGCTCTTCCGCCACACCATCGGCAGCGCCAACCCCGCTCTCGCACCTGATGCTTACCAGCGCATTATCAGCCAGAAGCAGGAGGCACAGATCAAATACCTCGTTAATCAGGCCAATATCCGCGCCAGCGAGCTGAAGACCACCAGCATTCAGGACTTTGCCAAGATTCTCAAGGAAATCAACGACAATCAGGAGACCTTGAAGCTGCAGAATATCGAGGTCAGCGCCTACGCTTCGCCCGAGGGCCGCTACGACTTCAACGAGAAACTCGCCGAGAAGCGTCAGGACACTTCCGCCAAGTACATCGACGACCAGCTGAAGCAGAACCGTATGCAAGCCTATGTGGACACCAAGTTCACGGCTGAGGACTGGGACGGCTTCCAGCAGCTCGTCAGCACCAGCACCATACAGGACAAGGAGGTCATCCTGCGCGTCCTCTCTATGTATCAGGATCCTGCCGAGCGCGAGCAGCAGATTCGCAACATGAGCGTCGTCTATGACGAGATTGCCAAGGGCATCCTCCCCGAGCTCCGTCGCGCACGCCTCATTGCCAACTATGATGTCATCGGCCGCAGCGATGCACAGATCGTGGATCAGTTCACAGCCGATGCCGGTGAGCTCAGCATCGAGGAGCTGCTGTATGGTGCTAACCTCCAGAGTGACAACCAACAGAAGCAGCAGTGGTACGAGAAGGCCGCACAGCTCTATAGCAACGACGCCCGCGCCTTCAACAACCTCGCCAACCTGGCTTACCAGCGTGGTGACCTCGCCACAGCCGCCAGCTATGTACAGAAGGCCAAGAGCCTCAACCCCAACAGCCCCGAGGTGGCTACCAACGAAGCTCTTCTGGCCCTTGCCAACGGTAACGTGGAAGGTGCTGAGGCTGCGCTGGCCAAAGGCAACGGTGCCAACGCCTACAGCGAGGTTCTTGGCAACTTGAACATCGCCAAGGGTAACTACGCTGCCGCTGCCGCCAACCTCTCCGGTGTCAACACCAACAGCGCCGCTTTGGCACAGATTCTGAATCGAGACTATGCTGCTGCCACACGCACGCTCAACAATATACAGAATGCTGATGCATACACCAGCTACCTCAAGGCCGTCCTCGGTGCCCGTCAGGGTGATGCCAGCGCCGTGACCAGCAGTCTCCGCAGTGCCATCCTTCAAGACCCCAGCCTCGCCACACGTGCGGCCAAGGACTTGGAGTTTGCCCAGTATGCAAGTCAGATAGCAAGCATCATTCAGTAAGCCTTTGCAAACAAGAAATCTTTATATCATTCTCCTTGTTGTCGCGACAGCCCTCGTTGGTTGCCGCGACAACACACATTTTCGGCTGCGTGGCTCCTTCAAGCACCTGCGGCAGTCGGAGTTCTATATCTACAGCACCGATGGCGGTCTTGACCGAATCGACACATTGCATGTGGAAGAGGGTGACTTCGACTGGTCGGTACCCCTGGAGCATGAGGCCACTTTCTTCGTTATCTACCCCAACTTGAGCGAGCAGATCGTTTTCGCTGCGCCAGGTGAGGTGGTGAAGATGAAAGGCGATGCCGAGCAGTTGCGTGCCACACGCGTCGAGGGCAGTCGCGACAATGATGACCTTACGCGCTTCCGTTTGGATCATGCCGACGATACGCCCGAGGCGCTCATGGCGGCCATGAAGGCTTACATCGCAGACAACCCCGACAGCCGCGTCAGCAGCTATCTGCAACGACAGATAACACTGCAGCGCACGACACGCCCTACGCGCCTCAGTCGCCAGCAACAGCTGCCCGATGTCATCCTTCCGCCTGATGGATTGGGTAAAAACGACACCCTGCGCATCACCGCCGGCCGCCCGCACCTCTTCATCTTCTGGGCCAATTGGAAGCGCGATAGCCAGGATGCCTTCTTCTATGTTCGTAAGGTTCTGCGAAGTTCGGCAGACAACGCAGACTCACTGCGCCTTCAGGCTGTCAGTATCAGTCTCGATGCCGACCCGGAAAAGTATGCATATACCTGCCGCTACGATTCCATCACGTGGCCCACACGCTGCTATCGACAGCTGTGGAACACACCCATCGTAAAACAGTTTGGCATCACAGACATACCCTTCTACATCCTCACCGATCACCAGTTGGTCATACAGGCTCTCGGCAGTGACTGGCAGCGCGACCTTCAGCCCGCCATAGATAAATTGACAGCTGGAAAGGGGAGTTAAATAGGAAGTAACAAAGGGAGTTAAAATGGAAGTTAAAGGGAGTCGCCTCACAACGGCACTGTTCCTGCTCTTCCTGGTCCTGCCACTCAGTGCCCAAGAAGAGTTTTCCGAGGACGAATTATTGCCTCGGGACCCCATTGACATGCCATCCCTCGTCAACCTGCAGTTCTACCGTTACAAGAATCCCTACTACGACCCCATCCACGGTGACACCATTTGGACTTATCTGATGCCGGAGCTGCCCGTGTATAAGCCTCTTGTCTTCAAAAATAAGCGCGAGCGTCAGAAGTTCGACCGCCTGGTCTATAACGTCAAACGTGTGCTCCCCCTGGCCAAGAAAGTTAATCTCATGCTTTGTGAGACCTACGAAGTGTTGGAGACACTACCCACCAAGGAAGCCAAGGAAGAGCACATCAAGACCATTGAGCGCGAGATCAAGAAGACTTATACGCCTGAGATGAAGAAGCTCACCTTCACGCAGGGAAAGCTTCTCATCAAATTAATCGATCGCGAATGCAACCAGTCCAGCTTTGAGATTGTCAAAGCCTTCCTCGGTCCTGCTCGCGCCACCTTCTACCAGATTTTTGCATGGACCTTTAAGGCCAGCCTCAAAAAGGAATACGACCCTAAAGGCGAGGATGCCATGATTGAACGCATCGTCCGCCAAATCGAAGCCGGCCAGCTCTAACGTTTGATGATGCGTGTTGTGCCGTTGCTCTGACGAACGATATTGAGGCCTCGCTGCGGTGTGGAAAGGCGGCGGCCGGAAAGGTCAAAGAATTGAAGATTGGTGATGGAGGATTGATGATTCGTGATGGATGGCGAGTCGACCATCTTTGGGGCGGTGATGGCATCCACGAGGGGATCGCTGTCGGACTGATAGACGTGGATGGTGCGGTGGACAGTTGGGAAGTCCGAGTCGGAGAGCAAGAGCTGCGGGGTGACATAGATATCGTAGTCGCCAGCCGCCTCGGGTGTCCAACTGCCGAGGGTACAGAAGAGGAGGGTGCCTTGGCCGGGGGCGAGAGGAGCGGCCACAGTCCCATTGTCAATCAAAGAAGGTTGGGAGAAGCTGACGCCGAGGGCGGCTTGTGCATTCTCCTCGACACCGGCCACTAACGCCCATTGGTCAACGGCGGCTGTGCCTTGATTCTTGACATAGGCATAGATGGTGACTTCATCGCCCACACGTGGGAAACGGGGATTGGTGAAGAGCTCGGTGACGCGCAAGTCGGGGGCCTGCTGGAAGAGGCGCAGGTCGAAGGTCGTATATAGCGGAAGGTCGGCGGACGAACCACCGACACTGAGCATGACGGTGGTGGCTGGCACCTCGTAGGTTTCGCTTTCGAGGTTCCACTCATAGAAGTCTTCGGGGGTGAGGCGGAAGTGCACGCGGCGCGTCTGGCCGGCAGGAATCATCACACGCTCGAAGCCTCGCAGCTGGCGCAGCGGCTGCCAGTCGGCAGGGCTAAGCGGCCCCATATAGAGCTGTGCCACTTCCTCGCCGTCGCGTTCGCCGGTGTTGGTGATGTCCACGCTGACGGTGATGGCGAGGTCAGCATGGGATTCGTCTTCGTCGGCATGGCGCTCCACGGAGATGAAAGGGCCGTAATGGAATGTGGTGTAGCTGAGACCATAGCCGAAGGGGAACTGCGGCGTGAGGCCACGGCGCTGGAACCAGCGGTAGCCGCCGCCCCAGTCGTCGGTGAAGTAGGTGTCGTTCCATTCGGGTAGCTGCTCGTCGCTGACGGGCATGGTCATGGGCAGACGCCCTGCGGGGTTAACGGTGCCGAAGAGGACGTCGGCAATGCCATTACCGGCCTCTTGGCCGCTGTAGAAGGAATAGACGAGTGCTGGGATGTTGGTGATGCAATCAGCCAGCGACACGATGCCACCGCTTTGCAGCACCACAACGAGGTTGGGGTTGGCGGCACGGAGACGGCGTATGAGCTGTTGCTGGATGGCGGGCAGGGCGGTGGTGGTGCGGTCCTGCACCTGCACGCCGATGATGCTCTCGCCCTCCAGCGTCTTGTCGAGGCCTCCGGCGAAGATGACGATGTCGGCAGCACGGGCAGCAGCCTCGGCAGCGGCGAAGCCCGAGGTGTCGTCGCCGTTGATGGCGCAGCCCTGCACATAGGTGGCTTCGGGCACTACGGCGCGGATGCCGGCGAGGAGGCTGACGGCGTAGGCGGGTTGTGTCTCGCTGCTGCCGAAGCAGTTGAGGTTCTCGGCAGCGGCATTGGGACCGATGACGGCGATGGAGAGAGCGTCGGACGAACCGCCGCTAACGGGGCGTAAGGGCAGGAGGTTGCCTTCGTTGCGCAGGAGGACAACGGCCTTGGCTGTAGCCTCGCGGCAGAGGGCACGGTGCTTGGTGTTATCTACCAAGCCTGCGGAGTCGGCACAGGCGGGCTGCCAGCCCATCAGGCCCATGGCGTATTTGGTGAGCAGCACGCGCGCCACGGCGGTGTCGAGGTTCTCCTCTGTGATGGTGCCTGCCTCCAAGGCCTTAGGAAGTTGCTGTTTGTAGTGAGTGGAGCCCATGCAGACATCTGTGCCGCCAATGAGTGAGGCAGGGCCGTCCTTGACGCCGCCCCAGTCGGAGATGACGGTGAAGGGGAAGCCCCAGCGATGGCGCAGGATGTCGGTGAGCAGATGGCGGTTGGCGGCGGCCTGCACGCCGTTGACGAGGTTGTAGCTGGACATCAGACTCAGGGGCACGCCCTCCTGCAAAGCGGTGCGGAAGTTGGTGCCGAAGAAGCCCATGAGGTCACGCTCGGCGATGATCTCGTTGCAGGTCTTTCGGTAGGCTT
>Ga0247608_10008605_pt1 | contig 10278 bp, 5 predicted proteins | sample 176DNAGHGlowgp2_FD_193490 | JGI IMG/M metagenome (GOLD analysis project Ga0247608, IMG submission 193490) | Sheep rumen microbial communities from Palmerston North, Manawatu-Wanganui, New Zealand - 1766 DNA GHGlow gp2 | ecosystem: Host-associated > Mammals > Digestive system > Stomach > Rumen ... | reverse complement strand
GGCCATTTCCGTAACGGCTATGTCCTGGATGCTGCCGATAACCACACCTACGTTTTTGCCTGTCAGCGACTCAAAGACGGGCGAAACCGACGTCTGGGTGGCAGCAACGGGGCTGGCATCTTCTGCACCGGCATCCTTCCAAAGCGTGGGTACGTAGCAAAGCAGTCCTGCCAGGGTCAGCAGTACGGCCGAGACCACGGCCTTCACCCGCTGTCGCTGCACCAATGAGGTCAGCAGCAGCCCGATGAGCCAAGCCATGAGGAAATAGATGATGGCCGTAACGATGAGGGGGAAGAAGGCGTCGAAGGTGCGGGAGCGTATCAGGTCGGAGGCTCGCGTCATGTCGGCCACGGCTATGTAGCCCACGATGCTGGTTCCCTTCAGCAGGCTCACCACCTCGCCCTGGTAGACAGGCATTACGGCCCTGACCACCTGCGGCATCACTATCCGCAGGAAGGTCTGCCGCGGCGTATAGCCCAGAGCCAGTCCGGCTTCGGTCTGTCCGCGGTCGATGCCCTGGATGGCAGTGCGCAGCATCTCGCTGATGTAGGCCGACGTATTCATGGCGAAGGTAACAATGGCCACCACGATGCCCGTAGCATTCAGCGGCGCCATCACCACATAGTACATCAGCATGAGAAGCACCAGCACGGGCGTTCCGCGCATCAGGTCGATGTAGCCAGCAGCCGTGCGGCGAAGCCAGGTACGATGGTTCATGCGCATCCAGCACACCAGACCGCCAAGCAGGGTGCCAAGTACCACGGAGCAGACGGTGATGAGCAACGTCACCTGCAGTCCATCGAGTATCATCTGATAGCGTTCCTCGGCTATCAGGTTGTTAGTAAAACTTTCTACTATGCTATTCATATGGTTTCCTTTTGGCCGCAAAGTTACGTTATTTTTCCTGAACAACCTCCATAAGACATGGAAAATTTGGCATTTCGCTCGCTTATTCGTATCTATGGACTTCGTCCGAAAATACTGCCGCTCGGAAATGTACAAATAAATTTGGCATTTCGCTCGCTTATTCGTATCTTTGCCGCCATGAAACAGATTGTCACATTCCTCATCATCACATTTTCTCACTTCCTCATCCCCACATCCTCCGCCCAAATGCCTTGGCAGACGGAGAGCCCCAAGCGCGAACTGAGGGCCGTGTGGGTGACCACCCTGAGCAATCTGGACTGGCCAAGCACGAAAGCAACATCGCCTGCCGGCATGGAAAGGCAAAAACAGGAACTCCGGCTGCTGCTGGACCAACTGAAGGCTGCGAACATCAACACCGTGCTGCTGCAGACCAGAGTGCGTGGCAGCGTCATCTATCCCTCGAAGTTGGAACCTTGGGACCAGTGTCTGACAGGCACCTACGACAAATCGCCAGGCTACGACCCACTGCAGTTTGCCATCGAAGAGACACACCGACGCGGCATGGAACTGCACGCCTGGGTGGTGACCATCCCAGCCTTCAAGGTGGAGGTGGCCAAGCGCATGGGAAAGAAGGCTTTGCTGAACACGCACCCCGAACTCCTGAAAAAGCACGAAGGACAGTACTATCTGGACCCTGGACTGCCTGGAACGGCGGACTATCTGTCGACGGTTTTGGCCGATTTCATCGAGAAATACGACATCGACGGCATACACTTCGACTACATCCGATATCCAGAAAACGCAGGTGCATTCCCCGACGCTGCTACCTATAAAAAATATGGAAAGGGAAAACCTAAAGCGCAGTGGCGAAGGGACAACATCACAGCCATCGTCAGACGTCTGTACACAGAGGTAAAGGCAAAGAAACCCTGGGTGGTGATGTCGTCGAGCCCAGTGGGCAAGTACCGCGACACGAAGCGATACAGCAGCCGCGGCTGGAATTGCTTCGATGCCGTACATCAGGATGCACAGGGCTGGCTGCGCGAGGGCATCCAGGACGCGCTGTTCCCCATGATGTACTTCACCGGCGACCACTTCTACCCCTTTGTCCAAGACTGGAAAGAGGGCTCCCACGGACGATACGTGGCTCCGGGGCTGGGCATCTACTTCCTGCACCCGCAGCAGAAGAATTGGGACCTCAGCGTCATCAGCCGCGAATTCTGCTTCGTCCGCGAGATGGGGCTCGGTGGGCAGGCAATGTTCCGCAGCAAGTTCCTGACCGACAACACCAAGGGGCTGTACGACTACCTGCAAGACCACTTCTACACCCACCCTGCCCTGCCGCCGCGCTACACATGGACGGACAGCATTGCCCCAAGGGTGCCGAACGGTTTCTCGTACACACCGCAGGACAACCAAATGATAAAACTGACCTGGAAGTCGGCCGACCAGGAAGAAGAAGCCCGACGTGGCGGACTGAGATACAACATCTATGCTTCGGCGGCGGCGCCCGTCGACATCACACGAAGCGAGAACCTGGTGGCCAGTCTGCTGCCCAAAGCCGAATTTGAGGTCAACAGGCTCACACTCCTGCTCTACGGACTGCACCTGGCCGTGACCGCCATCGACCGCTCAGGCAATGAGAGCGAAGCCGCACAACTGGACATAAACCTGGGCTCCGCCACAAAATCACAACCCAAACGCATACCGCTGAACGTAAGAGGGAAAGAAGTAAAACCCTAAATTTTGTCACTTCCAGTTTGCAATTTCAACTTTTTTCACTATCTTTGCAGCGATTAAATAGAAAACCAACCCCGTATGGAATCTTTTTTTCGCACACATGCCTATCTGGTGGAACATGTCAATGCCCCTGTACATAGGGCTTTGATGGACGAAATCAACTGGCACGACCGCTTGATTGGTATCAAGGGGAGCCGCGGTGTGGGGAAAACGTCCTTCCTTCTGACATACGCCCGCAATAACTTCAAGGTAGAAGACCGAAAGTGCTTGTACATCAACATGAACAACTTCTACTTCCAAGGGAAAAGCATATCCGAGTTTGCTCGCGAATTCTACGATTGCGGCGGACGCGTGCTGCTCATCGACCAGGTCTTCAAGGATCCCAACTGGAGCCACGAACTGCGGAAATGCTACGACGAGGTGCCTGGCCTGCACATTGTCTTCACGGGCTCCAGCGTCATGCGCCTGAAGGAAGAGAATCCGGAGTTGAACGGCATCGTGAAGTCGTACAACCTGCGCGGTTTCTCGTTTCGCGAATACCTGAACATGAAGACAGGGCTCTCACTGAAGTCCCACTCGCTGGAGGAAGTCATGACGCGCCACGGACAAATTGCAGCTGACATTTGTCGTCAGGTGAACCCGCTCGACCACTTCCAGGCCTACATCCATCATGGCTACTACCCCTTCTTCCTGGAGCATCGCAACTTCTCGGAAAATCTGGTGAAGACGATGAACATGATGATAGAGGTGGACATCCTGCTCATCAAGCAGATAGAACTGAAATATCTTTCCAAGATAAAGAAACTCCTCTACCTGCTGGCCGTCGACCGCACCCAGGTGCCCAACATCAGTCAACTGGCCACAGACATACAGACCAGCCGCGCCACGGTGACCAACTACATCAAGTATCTGGCCGACGCCCGTCTGGTGAACATACTCTACCGTCTGGGAGAGAGCTCGCCCAAGAAACCGGCTCGCGTGATGATGCACAACCCCAACCTCATCCATGCCATACTGCCCCACCAGGTGGAACGGCAGGAGGAACTGGAAACTTTCTTCCAGAACGCCCTGTGGGGACGCCACGTAGTGAACGTGGGCGACCGCACTTGCGACTTCGTCGTTGACGGCAAGCATCGCTTCCGCATCATGACCGAGGCCCCCAAGCGCCAACTCTCGGGCATCTACTATGCCATGGACGGCATCCGCCGAGGCGACGAGCGACAGATTCCCCTGTGGCTCTTCGGATTCTTGTATTGAATCGTCCTGACGGAACATTCTCTGTACTCAACTATCACTTCAACCTTAAAACTAACCAACTTCCTTAACATCAAGATGAAAATTAGACCTTTGCAAACATTCTTTGCCATTGTCCTTGCATTATTCGCAAGCATTTTGTTTACCTTTGAAGCAAAAGCAGACACATCAGTAATCTCTAACGGAAAGAATGGCTGGACTAAAATCACGTCGTCACTGCCATCCAATCTGTCGGACTATTATTTTGTCTTTGTCGACAACACCGAGGACTTGATGCTTTCTTACGGTGAAGGAAACAACGAAAGTACTGACGCGTCTTACAAGACAATGGTCTATCGCAGCAGTGAAGACCCCGCCATGAATCCCGCCATGCTCTGGCAAATATCAACAAACAATGCCGACGGCGGTACGAGCTGGTCCATCAAGAGCGCTGTAGAACCGACGTTCTTCATTCAAACAGAATGGGGTGCAGAATGGTATTGCCGCACCCATGACCAAAATGCTGAAAATGTCACATGGTGTAAGTGGAACATAAATTATGTCGACGATTCATATTGGACAATTCAGAATGGCAAATACCCCGACAAGGGTTATATCGGTCCCTGGGACAACATCATTGCCAATGGACGTGAAGTGGCTGGAAATAAGACAGGCGACGCAATTGGAAAGTTCCAGATATATGCCATTCTTCGTTCTGCAGTCGACTGGGAAGACAACGCTTCTGAGTCAAATCCTGCCAACTACACCTATAAGCTGGCAAACTCCTACGCTGCCTTCAATGGGACAACTGGCTGGACAGGAACTGGCACCCATACTCGCAATGGCGGGACAGGCTTCGATGGCGTGGTTGGTTTCTTCGAATTCTGTAATTGGGAGGCTTCTTCATGGGACGGGACCTTGTCCCAAACCATTTCCGGACTGCCTGCAGGTAAGTATCGCGTTCGTGCAGCCGGTCAACTTTCTGCCACAGATGTCACCCTTACCCTCGATGTCAATGGCAGCTCCGCAAATTTTCCAGCCAACGGAACTTCTAATGGTACAATTTTGGCAAGTGGCAAAGAAACTTCGGCTGGTAATGGAGTGGCAGGTTGGCGCTATGTCAGCATAGAGAAAAACATCTTGGCCAATACAGACCTTGTTATTACCCTCTCATCTTCTGGCAATGCTCAATATCGTTGGGCCAATGTAGACAATGTAGAGTTATACTATCTTGGTCCCGCTGTTAATGTTTACGACCAGCTACAGGCAGCCTTAGATGCCTATCCGCCCTATAATGACATTGCAGAAGCTGAGGATGTCACAGAATACACGAGAAACTATAATGCATATAAGACTTATACGGAAGCGACCTCGCAAAGCGACATGTCTGCTGCCATTACTTATATGCAGGACAACTATGCCAACTACCAGTGGGCAAATGCCAGCATCAACCATCCTGTAGATGTGACTGTTGATATCATATCTGGTTGGGAATGTACAAGCAATGATGCCTGGCCCGGAAGTGGGCGCACTACAGCCACGGGTACATACTTCGATGGGACCTCTCGCACTTATTTCACTCAGAATCATGAGGACGGTGCAGCAAGGAGTCAAACTGTGACGATACCTAAAGTTGGGGCATACTTGCTTCGCACAATCGTACGCCCCATGGCTGATGCTTCTTATGCCACAATCACTATCGGCAATGAGAGCACTACAACAAGAGGTCGGCAGACGGGCACAACCAACATTGGCTACAATTGGGCATACAACGATGTCTATTTTTCCACTACAGCCCAAAATGCCAGCATGAGCATCAGCATTTCGCTCTCCAACATCAATAACAGCCGTGAAGCTGACTGCGGCGAGATGCATCTGTACTACATAGGCCAAAGTGCAGATTTCGTAAAAGACGGCATACATAAATATATAGGTACGTTTGCAACAGCTCCGGCAATCGAACTGACAGATGATGTGCCAGTAACCGATGTGTCAGTTGCCACCTTCACGTCAGGTTCCTCTACAGTTACCTTCACCAACCCCAATGGTCTTGTATTTGTGGCATCAGACGGTCAGACCTCGGCTACAAAGAATGAGGTAATCGGCACGACTTGCGCAAGCCTCCAGTTAGAGAAAGGTCATCCGTTCATCAATCCGAAGGAATTCACGGCAACGACTGCTAAGTACACGCTTACGAGCGAAGAACTGGCAGGAGGCAGTTTCGCCACCTTAATGATTCCGTTCGCAGCTTCCAGCCTGGCCGGTACAGCTTATACCCTCAATCAGGGTGTCGACCTCCTTGACGGCAACATTCGTGGTACGGCAACTTCCAGCATTGCCGCTAACAGTCCTGTACTTGTTACGGCAAGCGGCAACTATAGTGGCAGCAGTGTTACGGTTCCCGCCACAGCAAATGGGACAACATACACTAACGGTGAATTAGTGGGTACTTACACACCCATCAATGCTCCTGAAAGCAGCTACGTACTGCAAAACCACACCGCTGGCGAAGGGGTTGCCTTCTACCTCGTAGGCAGAACAAAGCCGACCGTAAATCCTTTCCGTGCTTACATCAAACCACAGGGCAGCAATGTACGTGCCCTGCAGTTCCAATCCGAAGGAGATACAGACGGCATACACTTCGTCGACAATGAGGAAACCAAGAATGTCATATTCAACCTCGCAGGTCAACGCATAAGCAAGCCCCAAAGGGGAGTCTACGTAGTGAATGGCAAAAAGGTAATCATAAAATAAACAGACAGATATCATGAAAAAGATATATTCAACACCCGCAATCCGTGTGTATCAAGTAAAAATGCACGGCCACCTCTGCTACACCAGTGGAACTGTAGATAACAAATCCATCAGCTTTGAAGAAGAAGAAGATTTATTATAATCTTAATACAGACAAAGATGAAAAACATAGCATATAAATTCATGCTCATGGTCGTGGCTTCAACTTTTGTAGCGTGCAGCAACGACAATGACGTAGAGTTGGAAACAACAACGGCCGATTCGGACGGAAGCATCAATTTCGTCAGCACTATTGGCGATAATTTGGAGATTCTGGCTACCGAAGACCTTGACAATCCCCAAGCACCCTCTTCACGTGCCACCTTTGACAGCAGCAACAAACTAACCAGTTGGGAAACATCGGACAAGATTAGCATCAGCGACGGGGCACTGATGTACACCTACCAACCCCAAACAGCTGGTACAAAGGCTGAGTTCCAACCCAGAACGGGCAAAAACAGTTTCCCGACCGACAAAGCAGGCACGTTCTACGCCTTCTATCCCGCTGCTGCAGTCCTTGGTTGGAACGGTTCTACGGTCAGCACGATGATTTACACTGAGCAGAAGTACTCGGAGAACGTAGAGAGCAGCGGTGTGATGGGGCCGTACATGGCAGCCGTGGCCACCACAACCGATGGTGGTTCCAGCGCAAGTTTCACCTTCGGCCATATCTGCTCTGTCATCGACGTAGACCTTTCGACGTTCGATGGTGGCGAAGTGGAATCTGTAGCACTGTATGCCAACTCTCAAGTCAGTGTTGCAGGCAGCGTGAAGTTCGATATCAGTACCAAGACCGCCACTGTCAGTGGGAACGATGGTGCCGGCTATTCTTACAGTTTGCAAAGCGAAGTGGTGCGTGTTTCGGAAATCAATGCCGAAAGGCCTACCGTCCGTTTCTATGTCCTGCCCGTCAAGCAGACTGCGGGCTTCACCATCACCGTTCGCACTACCACTGGCAAATACTACACCAAAAAATCCGAAAGATCCGTTGGGACGTCTGCCGCCAATGAGGATTATCTCAGTTCTATCAAAGGTGTTACCTCCGGTGAGATTTGCAAGCCATACTATAAGAAGTATAAGTTTGGGGCTATCAGCGGTGCTCGCACTCAGAACTGGATGGCTATGATTCCAGGCAACATCAAGTTCAACCATCTGAGCTTGCCAGGAGCGCATGATGCAGCAACAAGTAGTTGTAGTGGCACTTTTGCTTATGCTGCCAAATGTCAGGCTCATACAATCACAGAGTTGTTGACAAAAGGTTGTCGTGCACTTGACCTGCGCCCTTATTACAATAGCTCTTCTTTAGAAATATACCATGGAAGTTATAGCACTGGAGTCAATCTGGCCGATGCCTTGGACGCAGTGAAGGATTTCCTTGTTTCAAATCCCACAGAAACGGTCTTCATTCTCATTGCACAAGAAGGTGGAAGCGATGGAAACGCTAATTGGCAGAATCGTGTCTGGACCTGCCTCAGTGCGTATTCATCCAACATTGCCTCTTATGGTTGGGAAGGAAACCTAAACCCCTGCAGAGGCAAGATGGTGATAATCTTCCGCAACACCTATACAGGCGGTACAAATAATGGCGACCTTGGATGTGGCAAGGTTGGATGGGGTGGTTCATTCGCCGACAAGAGTATCTTGACTGGCAATGGTAGTGGAACCGCAAGGGGGACTCTTCGCTATCAGGATGAATATGAGACAACCAGCACCTCCACAAAATTGGAGAATCTAACGAAAATGCTCAACGAGCACATTGCTCGTAATGAGACTAATGCTGCTTATACGTTCGTCAACAACACAAATATTGCAGGTACGCTAAGCAACATCAGCGATTTGTCCACAAGCATGAATACCGCCTTCCTTGCCTCTTCCGCTTTCACTAACCACACAGGCAAATTCGGTATCATGATGACCGACTTCCTCTTCTCTTCCTCACAGAAGGGGGACCAGATGTTCGAACTCATCCATAAGCAGAACTACAAGTACGTTTATAAAAATCGTACACGCTGTGTCACGACATCCACCTCTGGTGAAGACTCGGGCGTAGACATTTCTGCTGACGAATATGCCGACGATGGGACTGTATATGCAAGAGAATCAAACTTCTGATGCATAGATATCTACCAATAATGCTTATGCTTTTCTCCTGTGCGGTTACGTTCGCACAGGAGAATTGCCCTATTCTGACGGTCTGCAAACAGGGAGGAAAAACGTTCCAGTTCGCAGTGGAAAAAGTGGACTCTATGACGCTTACCACCAACAAGGACACCCTGGTCCTTCACTATGCAGAGGGTAACATCTGGAAGTTTGCCACAGAACTGGTAGACTCTATATCGTTAGGCAGAGAAGATGAATCTGACATTCACGAATCCATAGACCTTGGTCTGAGTGTTCTTTGGGCCATGAGCAACGTCGGAGCAACGTCGCCAGAAGAATTTGGCAATCGCTTTGCCTGGGGCGAGACGGAGGAAAAAAGCAGTTTTGACGAAACAAACTACAAATTCTACGAGAACGGACAATACACGTATATCGGTGTTAATATTTGTGGAACTAAATACGACGTTGCCCAAGCGCGTTGGGGCAGCACGTGGCGCATACCAACGCGCAGTGAGATTCGCGAACTGGCAACTCGCTGCACTTGGAAGGCTGAAATGCGAAACAACATAGCAGGCTACCGCGTAACGGGTCCTAATGGCAATCACATCTTCCTGCCAGCGGCTGGCTATCAGAACGGTACCATGCTGACAGAGGTTGGAGAAGGGGGGTTCTATTGGTCAGGTTCGCTGGACAGAACTATGCCATCCGCCGCCTACAATCTGAATTTCCGTGGCTACGATGCCGAATGGACCGCTAACCGCTCATACGGATTCTCTATACGGCCTGTCAGATAGGCTAAAGGTAAAACGAAAAGGGCGAAATAGGACTCCTTACAGGTTTTTTGCTGGTACATCCTACAAAAATCAAGTATGTAAGGTTACTTTTTGTCACCTTTATTTTGCAAAATCACGATTTTTAGGTATCTTTGCGCCCGTATTGAAGGCATACACAAACCCAATTATTACATATTATGGCAAAAGAAAAGAAATTTATCACCTGTGATGGTAACGAGGCTGCGGCTCACGTGAGTTACATGTTCTCGGAGGTAGCTGCTATCTACCCCATCACTCCCAGCTCGCCCATGGCAGAGCATGTTGATGAGTGGGCTGCCCGCGGCCGCAAGAACCTGTGGGGACAGACCGTAAGTGTGCAGGAGATGCAGTCGGAGGCCGGTGCTGCCGGTGCCGTGCACGGTTCGCTGCAGGCTGGTGCACTGACCACCACCTTCACCGCTTCTCAGGGTCTGCTACTGATGATTCCCAACATGTACAAGATTGCCGGTGAGCTCATCCCCTGCGTCTTCGACGTCAGCGCACGCACACTGGCCAGCCACTCGCTGTGCATCTTCGGCGACCATCAGGACGTGATGGCCTGCCGCCAGACGGGCTTCGCCATGCTGTGCGAAGGCTCTGTACAGGAGGTTATGGACATGACTGCAGCTGCCCACCTGGCATCGCTGGAGACCTGCGTTCCGTTCGTCAACTTCTTCGACGGCTTCCGCACTTCTCACGAGTATCACAAGATTGAGCTCCTGGATCAGGAGGA
>Ga0247608_10008604_pt1 | contig 10278 bp, 14 predicted proteins | sample 176DNAGHGlowgp2_FD_193490 | JGI IMG/M metagenome (GOLD analysis project Ga0247608, IMG submission 193490) | Sheep rumen microbial communities from Palmerston North, Manawatu-Wanganui, New Zealand - 1766 DNA GHGlow gp2 | ecosystem: Host-associated > Mammals > Digestive system > Stomach > Rumen ... | reverse complement strand
TCCCCTTCAATATCTTTTACATCTTTAAATATACATGTCTTGCAATATTTATCAAATTCTATAATTTTATCGATCTGTTCCATTTTTTGCCATCTCCTTCATTTTTTCGGTAAAAAGATTATTGAGTATAATTTCTCTTTGATTATCCGGAATGTCTTTCATATGCTTAACTGTTCTAGTTACAGTTATACCAAATGATATATTTTTTATACATTCAACTAAACACCAGCATAAAATAAATAAACTTAAAACACTCCATCCATTTGTAGTTAAAGTTAGGTCCATTATTTTTCCTCTTTTCTATCTTTAGGTTTTACATAAATATATTTTTCTATCTCATCAGATGCTATAAAATAACCAAGCCATACTCCATTTAATGAGTAATTTTCTTTCCATATTTTTACATAATAATATTTTAATCTTTTAGATTTTCTACTAGGCATATATAAAAAACCAGTCTTTATAAATAAATCTTTTCTTCTTCTGATAAAATTCAAAGCTGCTATATTATTTTCAATTTCAGCTTTATCTATTATTATATCAGCTGTAACTTCTTTTTCTATTAACGCTTTACATCCACCAATATTTTGGTGCTCAATACCATCTATTAATAATACCTCATCATAAGGTCTAAATGGATTTTCTTCTATTTTTTCTTTTTTCTTTCTTTTAAATAATTTTGTTATAAACATTATAATAATCCACTCCAATCATATACATAATTTAATGTAGCTTGATAATATAAATCATTTATTGATATATTTCTTATAACATAATCAAACCCTAAAGATTTACAATCATATTTAAATCTAGCCAAATATTTTACTTCCAAAGGTTTTCTTAAAATAACCAATTTGTTTTTAACATCGACTCTTATTTGATAGTTTTCATATTTTTTTAATAAATCATTTAAACGATTAACTATTATTCTCCTTTTTCTCAAATTTTTTGTATGTTTTTCGATTTCTTTCTCTTCATTTAATTTTTGTTCATTTTCTTCATGCAAACGTAATGTTTCATATAATCTTTCACGTTTGTAACTTGGCATTTCATGCAAATTATCACTCATAAATATCTCCTTTTACCATTGTATATATTTTGTTTCATTAAATGTTTTCTTATCATCTAATGCTCGAGATATAGCTAAGTCTATTCCACTTCTACTTTTAATATGATAGTAATATAAATCAGTATAAGGTGTATTTAATCTATCAATTCTACCACACGCTTGTGATAAAGTCTTATATGAATAATTTAAACTATAAAATATTATTGTATCAGTGGTAATACAATTCCAACCTTCAGCACCAGCCGTATATTGTACTAAATATAGCCATCTTTCCCCTTTTGGTATTGGCTGATGTTTATGCCCATTCCATTCAGCAATTTCTACATCTTCATCCAAACCATATTTAATATGAAGATTTCTTAATATTTCTAATTCATAATCAAAATTGTAAAATATTATTGCTTTTGGACATTTTTCTAATATCTCTAATAATGCTATTATTCTAGAATCGTCTTCATTAACTATTCTCCTTAAACAATAACATAATTCACTAGCTTGTTCTATAGGTTTATTTGTATAAGGATTCCATCTAGTTCTAATAGCATCTCTAAATTTAAATTTATCATAATTAACATAAATATCTTCATGATGAGATATAGTCTGCCTTTTAAAGTCCATATCTATTAATATACTATTACGTTCATGTATTAATCTACCAGTATTTAAATATCTTTCAATTTTAGGATATTTAGTAAATCGAGAATAAATTATGTGCTCTCTACTAAATTCTGTTTTATTTTTATAAAACCCATTAGCTATAAATACTGGAATATAATCAGACCATGTATCACCTGGAGTAGCACTTAATAATATCCAATCGTTTGATTTAGTTATTTTTAAAAATGCTTTAACCCAAGCTCCTGATCCAACAACTCTTTGTTCATCAAATATGAAGAAGGCATTTTTAATGTCCGAATATTTTTTAATATTATTCCATGAATCAACATAAATATGATTTCCATATCGTTTGTACTGTTTTTCATCAGTAGACATTAAAAAATTTGACAATTCGCCTTCCCATTCTAATGTATCTCTTTTTCTAGCAGTCGTAATAATATATAAATCTTTTGGTCGTATTTTCATAGGCATAAATATAGGTTCCATACTTCCCCCTTGCTTTTGAAAATAATAATAGAGAGCGGTTCTAGATTTTCCAGAACCAACTCCCCCATTTAAAATACAACCATTTTTCATTTTGTTTATAGCTTCTTTTTGATAATCATATAAAAATGGTTTATTGTTTGTATTCATTATCTAACTTAAACATTCGTATTTTTAAATCACTTTTTGATTCTTTTCCGAATGTCATTTCACAATATTTATTCTTTAATTTACTATAAGCTAATAAAACAACAAAATGTTTTTCAAATTCTTTAAAACCCATAATAATTATATCTTCATCTAATATATCTATGTTTTGATCTTTTAAATAAAATTTAAATGATATTTTTGATAATTGTTTACTGATTTCTACTACTTCACTTCTTGTCATACACTATTCCTCTTATCTTTTACGAATTACTGCTTAAATCATATTCAACAGGTGATCCTGGTGTGAAAACAGTCATATATATTTTATTTGAATTTTTTGAATATGTAAAATCAAAATATTTTGTATCAGCCAATGTTGTACCAAAAATAGCTCTTTGGTTGTCTAATGTTTTAGTACCATCTTGATTTGATCCAAGTGTCCAGAAATCTTTCCAAATAGTATAAATATCATATTCATCTGTAACACTTGCTGCTGTTAAATAAGCTTCAATTTTATCTTTACATAATTCAATAAAATCTTCTACTGGCATTAAATATCTCCTCCTTCTTTAATATATCTAGCACCAAACCTATCAATGTTTTGTACTACATTAATGGCTTGTAAATATGCGCTTCTTCCTTGCTTTCCATTAACTTCCCAATCGTATGGACGAATATCCATATCTACTGATTGAATATCAATTTCATCAAGCATGTCAATTGTATCTTCATTTAATTTTGTTACTTGATCACCAGATACAACATATGCAGCTGGTCCTCTATTATTAAATTTAATTTTTACTGGTAAATACATGAATGGTTCTTCTCCTTCTTCTCTAGGAGGTTTGATTTTTACAGTCCATCCATCATTTACTAATTGGTCTTTAATTTCTTCATTAGGAATAATTACAGCAAAATTTCTGTCACCTTCTCTATTATATTTACTTCCAATTCCTGAAAAATTTCTAAATATAATTCTTGCATCTTCAATTTCTAAAACATTTCCTCTATTATTAATTTTCATAATTCGTTTTTCCTTCCTTAAAAAATAAAACCAAAGGTGTAATCATCTTACACCAATGGTCTATAATATATTTTGAATAATTATTTTGCTTCTTTTTTATGTTTCTTGATTACTTTAGTTATTCCTGTGATAATACCGTTACTAATTGCAACAGATACCACAAATACTGGAACACCTACTAATCCATATAACATAGATTTTTTAACAACTTCTTTCATTAATTATTCTCCTTTCTCTCATTATAATATATGTACATTACGCGAATAAAATTAAAACCAAAAGTCTTATTCAGACTTTTTGGCTAATTTTGCTTTATCAATTATATGTTTTAATTCTTTAATAATGGCGTTATATGTTGCTATTGTACTTGCAATATATTCAAGATCTTCACTAGATGGATATTGATCTTTTAATTCTTCGATCAACGCATCTCTTTCCTTTCTTAAACTATTTAATTCCTCTATTAATATAGCGCCAACACTGCCTTTTTTAAATTCCATAATTGATTCTCCTTTCTCTATAAAGAGAAACGTTCATTACGCGACATCTGTAACAAACATTTCATAATCTCCATATTGTTCTATGGTCTTTATAGCCTCATTAACTAATTCATCATAATATCGTCTATCTATAAACGCTTCATTAGTTCCTCTTATCATTTCTGACTCTAACCATCTAAATCCTTTAGCGCCTGTAGCAGAATAATATTTTCCGTCTTTTTCTCTCATTAATAATCCTCCACCTTTACCAGGTAATATAGGACAGAAATTTCCGACTTTTCCGACAAATCTATAATCATGTCCCGTTTCAATTATCTTTTTGAGAGCTGTTGCCTCCGTATTATATTCTCCTTCAGATATTTGCCCTTTCTTTAACATTTGATTATATTTATCTAATTGTTTTTCTTCTAATGTTACATCTGGAAGATTTTCATTCATATCTAAATATAAAGCACTTGTCACGGATTTAGTTTCACACATATCATCAAATGTAATAAGTTCCTTACTAAATAATGTCTTAAATACATATGGTACAGCAAATTGTGCACCTGTAGCATCCCAATGTCCATCAGCATATCTACAAATATAAACAGCATCATTAACTAAACACATTCTATCGTATGTAGCCTCATGCTCAAATGTATATCCATATTTTTCTCCAAAATCCATAACAAATTGTATAATTTCTGGAGTTGCATTTGGAATCTTAATAGAATCTGTCTTAATATGAGCAACTGTAAATCCTCTTTTTTGAACTTCTTCTTTTAAATCTATCATAAATAATGCACCACGTTTAGCAACAATATTATCTTTATTTCTAATATCTCTAAATGGATTATCAAAATTTGCTGAGGTCAATCCATATACTGAGTTTATGGCTGTTTTTAAGGCATTAGCAAGTTGTTTTGATGTCAACTCACCATTTATTACTTTTTGAATATATGGTGTTAATTTGCCATCTAACATATTATTTACAGCTTCCCAATCTTCATGTTTAATACTTACACGACCTTCAACAATATCTCTAAATCTTGTTGTAAACTCTGGCCCAAATAAACATTCAGCTATAGCACTATGAGGATGCATTGATGCTACATCTAATAATGCCACATTATAATACATGCCTGGTTCAGCATATACATATCCTCCTTCACCAACTTCTTCCCCTTTATATGTAGATACACCATTTTCATATTTGTATCCTGGGAAATATGGTAAAAGACTTTTTGCTTCACCATGTTTTTGTGCCATCATTTTTGGACATGCTATTTTTAAGAATTTTTCTACCTCAGGATCTAATTCTAATACTGGTTGTGATAAATCTCTATAACAAAATTTATCTTGAGGTTTCTTTTCGCCTTTAAATATAATTTTTGTTGTAAGAGTATTAGTCGTATCATTAACAGACATATCTGCTAAATCGGCTAATATTTGTCTTGCCAACCAATCTGCGGATAAATAATTCCATGCAGCTTCTGTTGCAATAACATCGTTATCGCAATATTCTGCTACTTCAATCCATTTATCTTCTGGAACTGGTTGATCCCATGGCAAACCTAATTCTTTATGATGAATTCCCATCTCTATCTCTAATTTCTTTAGAGATTTTTTATTTCCAGCAGAAGCAAAATCATAAATATCAGTGTATGATAAATTGTATGCTTCTCCAAAGAATGCATTTTTCTCCCCATTGATTATTCTTTGTGATAAATTATATAATTGCTCGTTAGAATATCCTAATAATCTGGCATAGATAATATGATTATCATATCTACGACAATTAAATCCAACTAGTCTGTATTGTATTAACTCTTCAATATCAGTAGGACTAGGATTTATCATTCTAACAATCTTATTTCCTTCCCCTTCTTTTTTCCAATTTACTAATAATAAATTTGGAAAGACTTCAATGTCATAAAATACGATATCATCTTTTACTGAATCCACTGGACTTGAAGATTCATCAGATTTAAAATGCATTTGTTTAACAAGTTTAATACAATAATCTGATTGATTTGTACTATGAGCTGCAAATGCAAATATCTCATTTTTCATATCAGAAATATCATACTTTAAACCTTGTTCGTATGCATCTTCTAATATTTTATATATGAAGTCACAACTTGGTTTTGTTCCAGGATGAATTTCTTTATTAAGATTTCTTTGAATCAAAGCTCTTAATCCTTTTTCACTCTGTATAACATTATTAGCTACCACTGTTTTTTCTCCTTTCGTAGGTAAACCGGAAGATATAATTTTAATAGGTTCATTATTACACTTTGTTAATTTTCTTCTTAATGAACTCTTTCCAGTAAATACCTTTATTTCAATACTATCTGCATAGACTCTAGCTAATTTTGTAGCATCTCCTTTATAAATATAATGAAGATGTATTCCTTCACCACTTTTAGATAATTCAGCATATGTTGTTGGCCATTTACTAGCTGCTTCTAAATTTTTTTCAAATGATTTTTTACCAGTTTCATCTTTTAAATCAAAATCTATGACTATATGATTTTCTGGTATTTTTACATAGTGGACTTTACTAGTGTCTAAATCTTTTAATACTGTGTTTACATCATCCCATTTTTTACTAGGTGTCTCTTTTGAAGACGCATATTGTGCAGGACAATTTTCACATTCTTTATCAAATATTGATTCTTGTTCCTTAAAATTTATGACATAAGAAACATTTTCCAATTTTTTCTCCTGGGATTTTTTCTCAGATTGATCAAATATATCTGTCTTAAAATCACTATAATAACTCCTTACCCTAGATCCATCATCAAAATTAAATCGGTCATCATATTGTTTAAAATAATTCTTTAACTCTTCTTTAAATGCTCTTTGAGATAATGGATATGGTACTTTTGCATCATCGCAATAAGCTTTATACATTTCCCATGCAGCTTTTAAAGTTGTTCCATTTTGTTTTTTAAATATATGATATGCATCTATAACAAAATTATAGAAATCATTTGATGCTCCAATCATAGATGTAGGAATATAGTTATCATATATACCAGGATCAGATAAATATACATCTCGACAATGCCATGCAATAGCTCCTAATTCAAAATCTATTTGCTTGACTAGTCTGTTATATTCTTTTACTTCTAATTTATTTCCTGTAGGAGATACATCTATTAATCTCCTTATTAAACCAGACTTTCCATCAGTTATCCTAACAGGTTTATTTGTGCCCATAAATAACATACATTTAAATCTATTAGAATATGTGGATTTAAATTTTTCATTAACTGTCATCAATTCATGTGAGACCAAACTATTTAATCTAGTATTATCTTCTATTCTAGATAAATCCCCATCATGTTGAATCGCTACCAAAGGATTTGTTTTAAAAGCTTCTAACGCAAAAGAATTACTAGAAGATCCTAATGCTCTTGCGTCAAAAACAGAATAATATCCTTCAAATAATTTTTGTATTATATTTAATACTGTAGATTTACCAGTACCAGCTGCACCATAGAGGACTAAAAATTTCTGGATATTTTTTGAATCACCTGTTATTATTGATCCAATAGCCCATTCTAATTTATGTCTCTCCTCATCAGAATATAATGTAGATACTAACTTTAAATATGAATCTATATTACCTTTTTCTAACGGATAAGGCAACTTTTTACTAGCATAATCTTCTTTATTTGTTTTGGTATTAGAAAATATAAGAGTCTCATCTAACATTTCGAAAGAATCTCTTTTTTGTTTCTGACAATATTTATGCCAAGAATCTATTGAGCCAGTACTCGAATCCCATGTATATAGTACTGAAACTGATTCCTCAGGATTTTTATCGATGAATTTGTCAGCATATTCCTTTAATTCATTATCAATTATGGATAATGCATCATCTTCATTAGTTGACCATAATCCTCTTTCTTCAATCCATACTGCATAAAAATCGCCACCACGAATCATTAAATCTTTAGACTTAGGATATAAACGAAATTTTGGAAATATCTCTGTGCCCTTTTTAGTGGAACGTGTAGATATAATTAAAAAATCTACCATATCCTTTTAGTCTCCTTTCGAATTCAACTCCTCTATTTTTTTAGTGAGAGTATAAATTTTGTATTCTTGTTGCTTTACTTTTTTAGATATAGTATACAAGCATGCAATCTCAGTAAACATAATTATACACATTTTTATGTATTTTCTTTTTATATAGCTATAAGCATCATCACTTAAAAATATCATTTTAATTCTCCTTTCTTAATTTATATATTTATTAAACAAACATGTCTAAATACCAGCATAATTGAGCCCATATTTCAACATTACGTAAATCCTCAGTACAATCATGTATGTAAAATAATCCACCTTTACCATTCGGTTCATATTGTCTATTCAGAAAAATATCAATCTTTTCTTTAACTAAATCTCTGTCAAATATATCATCTGTCATTAAATTTAATCCCAAATTTGACATCATTCTCCAAAACCATTGGGTTGTTCTATCTCCAAATCTTGGGTCATCCATAATTGTTTCCTCACATCTTATAGCTAATGCTATAATCATTTCTAATACTGAACATGGTCCATCAATGCAATGAGGTACAGGACCTCCTTCACGTTCTTCCAATTCTAAAAAGAAACGATAACGAAGGTCAATGCCATCTATTGCTCTGTTGACATCGTTTGGTATACTAAATATAAATTCAGTATCGTGGAGCAAAGCAAATAATTTTCTATAAGATATTGAACTATTTGCTTTATATTTACAAACGTAATTGTATAACCATTCAAAATATTCATTTTCAACTACGTTTTGAATATCCACTAATCAACACTCTCTCTATTTATCTCACTAAATGTTTTTTCACTTTTTAATATTTCATAATCTGTTTTTTCTTCATCATTTCTTACATATACAGAATCTGGTTCATATTCACCAAAATGATCTAAAGAGTCATTACCAATCATATTATCAATTTCTGAATAATCTATTATTTCATCGTCTTCATCTACTAAAACATGATTAGAATAATATATTAATGTCTTATAGTCATAATCTGGATTTTCTCTAAATTGTTCTGGTGATATTATATATGGTATAATAATTTCTTTACCAAAAACTTCCACAGTATAATCTTCATCATCTGTACTATATTCTTCTTCTGTAACTATATCATTAACTTTACCGATTTCGTCAACTATTTTTTCTTCTTTTTTAGGACGACCTCTTTTTTTCTTTTCCTTAAATGTTTCAACAACTGATGCTATTTCTTCATCAGCTAAATCTTTATATTTCTTTTCAATTAATTTCCATGTAACAATAGAACCAATAGCAGCTCCTGTTACAAAACATAAAATATTTTTCATATTTCCTCCTTAAATAAGATCATATATAACACCATCAACATTAAAGTCTAATAAAATATTATATTCTAAACCATTTACGAATCTTCTTGTTCCTTGATCATTTTTATATAAACCAAAATCAACATAATTATCGCCTTTAGTGTTTCCGTTTTTATCATATATCCATCCAACAACTTGACCCGCTTTACTTCTAGGAATATCTAATAAATCATAAACTTCATTTAAAAATAAATGTCCTCTTGCTTTTAACATTTCATTAGCATAATCTTGTTGTCTTCTTAAAAACATCATGTTGTATTCTGGATCTTTTGCAAAGTTTTCAGATGCAGCATCAAAGAATCTAGCATATTCACTAATATGATCTAATGGATTGCCTTCAGAATCTATATAATATTCTGTTTCTTTGATTGTCTTTCCATCTTTATCTTTTTTCTTAACTTCTTTGGATTTTAATCCAAAACGTAATTCTTGATCTACATTTTCTCCAAATCTTTCAACTACGTTTGAACGATATTTTTTAAATCCTTTATCGACAGCTGCATATGCTGCTGCTATAGCTATATTTCTTCCTTTTAATATCTTATGGCCAGCTACGATGCTCATAAATGATAATGTCATTATACCAATGGCTGGAGAATATAATTTAAATAATTCTAATCCAGTTTTAGCATATATCATTGTTAAATCTTTTTTAGAATCTTCTTCGGTATATTCTGGAACCATTTCTTTATCTTCTAAACATGTATGAACATCTTCAATCATTCTATTTTTTTCTTCTAATATTTTACCAGCTTTAGTTGTAGCCTTACATGCTAATACAGTACCTGCTACAGTACCAACTAGCCCAGCAGCTAGTAATATCTCTGGGCTATGCTTTTTTAATTGATATTGTGCTTTACAAATAATTGTAGAAGCTTTAGTTATTAATTCATTTTTCATAGTTTATCTCCTTTTCTATCTTAATCTATAGGAACTGCTCTAGGCATCCTAATCATATATCCGTTGTTAACTCTAACTATTTCAGCATTACGAATATTTGTCCAACCATATTTATTATCTGTATAGTTACCAGTTAATCCAACTAAATCATA
>Ga0247608_10008596_pt1 | contig 10285 bp, 10 predicted proteins | sample 176DNAGHGlowgp2_FD_193490 | JGI IMG/M metagenome (GOLD analysis project Ga0247608, IMG submission 193490) | Sheep rumen microbial communities from Palmerston North, Manawatu-Wanganui, New Zealand - 1766 DNA GHGlow gp2 | ecosystem: Host-associated > Mammals > Digestive system > Stomach > Rumen ... | reverse complement strand
TCTTTTGTTGTTCATCAGGCATGTTATCACCTCCTTTCGAGGCAAATAGCCATGAATATAATATAACATATATAAAATGCAAAGTTTGTAATAATTTGTCGAAAGTGTAAAAATAATTAAATTTACTATAAAATACTATGAAAATTGTGGACAAAATAAAGAAAATATTGTAAAATTAATACATATTTTTTCATTTGGGGACAGTCCCGTTTTAAAAATGGGACAGACTTAAATGAAAAAATAATCGAGGTGTGTCCCATTTAAAATTGGGGACAGTCCCCAATTTAAAAAAGGAGCAAAAATGGAAAATAAGATAACTAAATTTTTAGCATATAAAAAAAGAGTAGCTGTAATGTGTTTAGATACTACAGCATTAGTAGAAGAAATTAGAAAAATACATGATTTAACACCTACAACCACTGCAGTTTTAGGTAGAGTTGCAACAGTGTCAAGCATGATGGCATATTTGAATTTAAAAGAGACATCAGATAATCTAACTATACAAATCAAAGGGAATGGACCAATTGGAACAATAGTTTCAATATGTGAATTAGAAGATTTAAGAACTGCAAATATAAAACTTTATGCAGATGATAATAAGTTAGAGCTACCATTAAAAGAAAATGGAAAAATTGATGTTGGCGGAGCAGTTGGAAAATATGGATTTTTAAATGTAATTAGACAGAATGACATAACAAATGCAAAATATAATGGAATTATTCCTCTAGTTTCTGGAGAAATTGCAGAAGATTTTACAGAGTTTTTTGCTAAATCTGAACAAAAGCCAACCGCACTTGCACTTGGTGTACTTGTTGATAAAAATGGTGTTAAAAGAGCAGGAGGATATATAATAAACCCTCTGCCAGATGCAACAGATGAAGATATAACGAAAATTGAAGAAGCTATTGCTAACTCAAAGCCAATTTCAACAATGTTAGATGAAAACTTAGGTTTAGAAGAAATTGCAAAAATAGTTACAGGTGATGAAAACATTGAAGTGTTAAAACAAGACCTTAGAGTACAATATAAATGTAATTGTTCAAAAGAAAAATTTGAACGTGGTATAAAATCACTTGGAAAAGAACAAATACAAACAATAATAGATGAAGATGGAAAAGTAGATACAGAATGTAATTTCTGCCATAAAAAGTATCATTTTAGCAAAGAAGAGTTAGAAGAATTTAAATTTGGGGACAGTCCCGTTTAAATTTGGGGACAGTCCCGTTTGAAAAATGGGACAGACCTCAATAAAAAAAGGAGCAAAAAAGTGATAATAGATAAAATAGAAGAATTTTTTTTGAAAATAGCAGACAAAATAGGATTAAAGAAATTAGCTGATTGGTATAGAGCTCATAAAGAAGGAATGAGGTATTTAGTATTTGGAGCATTGTCTACTGTATTAAACATAGTAGTATTTGCAATATGTGCAAAACTAGCAAGATTATCAACCACAATAAGTAACACTATTGCGTGGATAGCTGCAGTACTTTTTGCATATGTGACAAACAAAATATATGTTTTTAACTCTAAAACTACAGGAATAAAAGATTTAGTAAGAGAAATACTTTCTTTCTTTGGCGCCAGGATAGCAACTCTTGTATTAGAAACAGCTTTTTTATGGGTGGTAATAGATAAATTAGGATTTAATGATATATTTATGAAAATAATTTCAAATATTATAGTTATAATTTTGAATTTTGTATTTAGTAAAATCTTTATTTTTAAAAAAGAGAAAAATTAAATTGTTCGCTTGTAATTTCTATGAAAAAGTAGTATAGTAGTTCCTACAGGAAATAAGTAAAGTAGATGTGTATGTTGCCTTCGACCTTGATTCATAATAAAGAGTTAGGAGGTGAGGCTATATGTTAAAAAAGTAATGTTCTTAATAATAAGCTATATGTTTTCATTTTTAATGAATTTAGCCTTGCTATGTATTATATACATACAATGGGTAAATAATCAGATAAAATAAAAAACACTACACATTTGCTTAGGCAGAGCGATGTGTAGTTTTACTTTTATAATTAGGCAACCGCATTTTTGCGATACTTATTTCCTATAGATATTATACACATATTTTTTTATTTGTCAAATATTTGGAGGTAAGAAAATGTCAAATTGGTTTAATAAAACAGTTGAAGAGGTATCTAAAGAATTAGATACAAATATTGAAAAAGGGTTAACTCAAGAACAGGTTAACAAAAAATTAGCAGAATTTGGCTTAAATGAATTAAAACAAGAAAAGAAAAAATCATTATTTATTAAATTTTTAGAACAATTTAAAGATTTTATGATTATTATTTTAATTATAGCTGCAATTGTATCTGGTGCAATATCTATTGCTCAAGGAGAAGCAATCACAGACTCTATAATAATTTTAGTAGTTGTTATTGCAAATGCAATAATAGGGGTAGCTCAAGAAGCTAGAGCTGAAAAATCATTAGAGGCCCTTCAAAAGCTTAGTGGACATGAAGCTAAAGTATTAAGAAATGGAAGTGTTTTAGTTGTTCCAGCTTCAGACTTAGTTCCTGGAGATATTGTAGTATTAGATACTGGAGACTATGTCCCAGCAGATTTAAGAATAGTAGAAGCGGTAAATTTAAAAGCTCAAGAATCTTCTTTAACAGGGGAATCTGTTCCTGTTGAAAAACAAGCTCAAAAAATAGACCAAGAAGAAGTTCCAATTGGAGATAGAGTTAATATGCTATTTTCTTCTAGCTTAATTACATATGGTAGAGGAAAAGCAATAGTTGTAGAAACAGGTATGAATACTGAAGTTGGAAAAATAGCAGGAATGTTATCTACAGGAAAAGATAGAGAAACTCCACTTCAAGCAAAATTAAATAGTTTAGGAAAAACACTTGGAGTTGTTTCTTTAATTATATGTGCTATAATTTTTGCAGCAGGTTTACTTCAAGGCAGAGATGCAATCTCAATGTTCATGACAGCCGTAAGTTTAGCAGTTGCAGCAATTCCTGAAGGACTAGCTGCTGTATCTACAATTGTTTTGGCAATTGGTGTACAAAAAATGGTAAAGAAAAATGCAATTGTTAAAAACCTACCAGCAGTTGAAACATTAGGTTCAGCAACAGTTATATGTTCAGATAAAACTGGAACTTTAACAAAAAACCAAATGACAGTACAGAAAATGTTTGTTAATAATCATGTTTATGATATGGTAAATTTAGATGATATTGTAAAATATGAAAATGCAAATCAAGAAGTAAAGCTTTTAGTATATAATGGAATGTTATGTAATGATACAAAAATAGCAGATGATGGTACATTAACAGGAGATCCTACAGAAACTGCATTAGTAGATATTGCATTTAAACTTGGATTTACTAAAAATCTATATAACACTATGCCAAGAGTTGATGAAATACCATTTGATTCAGAAAGAAAGCTAATGACAACAGTGCACGAAGTAAATGGAAAATATTTTGTGTTTACAAAAGGTGGAATTGATGAATTATTGGCAATTTGTAATTCACATATAGAAGACGGCGTAGAAAGCAAGAATTTCAATGAATATAGAGCAAGAATAAATGAAGTTAATGAAACAATGGCAAAAGATGCAATGAGAGTATTGGGATTTGCATATAAAGAATTAGATTCCAAACCAAATACAGAAGATTTAGAAAAAGATTTAACATTTGTTGGAATGTATGGAATGATAGATCCACCAAGAGATGAAGCAAAAGTTGCAGTTGAAAAATGTAAAACAGCTGGAATAAAAACAGTTATGATAACTGGAGACCACAAAATTACAGCAACAGCAATTGCAAAAGAGCTAGGAATATTAGAAAATGAAAGTGAAGCTATAACAGGAACAGAATTAGATAAGATTTCTGATGAAGATTTAAAGAAAAATATTAGAAATTATTCAGTATATGCAAGAGTAGCTCCAGAACATAAAGTCAGAATTGTAAATGCCTGGCAATCACAAGGCGAAATAGTTGCCATGACAGGTGATGGAGTAAATGATAGCCCTGCATTAAAACAAGCTGATATTGGTTGTGCAATGGGAATTGTTGGAACTGATGTTGCAAAAGAAGCAGCAGATGTAATTCTAACAGATGATAATTTTGCAACAGTTGTAAGTGCAGTAGAAGAAGGAAGAAGAATATATGATAATATTTTAAAAGTTATACAATTTTTACTTTCATCAAATATTGGAGAAATCGTTGTTTTATTGCTCGCAACACTAGGAACATCACTATTTGCAAAATGGTTTGGAATAACAGATATATCACATTTAGAAATATTAATGCCAGTTCACATTTTATGGATAAACTTAGTTACAGATTCTTTGCCTGCACTAGCCTTAGCTTTTGACCCTGCAAATAAAGACATAATGCAAAGAAAACCACTAAAAACGAAAGGTATTTTTACAAAATCAATGACTTATAGAATTGTATATCAAGGAATAATGATAGGTTTACTAACTTTAGCAGCATTCATGATAGGTTTAGCTACAACAACTGAGCCAATAGAAGGTTTGACACTTGATCAATCTAAAATAGAAATAGGCCAAACAATGGCATTTATGGTTTTAGCACTTTCTGAATTAACACATGTATTTAATATAAGAGACAATACAAAATCATTGTTTAGAACAAATATTTTTAATAATATGAAGTTAATTGGAGCAATAATTTTATCAGCAGCATTAATGTTAATAGTATTACTTGTTCCAGCATTAAGAACAATGTTTAGTATACCAATGCTTCCAGTGGATAATATTTTAGAAATAGTAGGACTTGTATTTGCACCAATAGTTATTGTGGAGATATTTAAATTGTTTAAAATAAATGGAAAAAATAATTAATTTTGCATTTGGGACAGTCCCATTTGTCAAATGGGACAGGCTTTAAAGTAGAGTTGAAACTATTCTATTTTTTACTAAGAAATCTATTGACAAATTTTTTTAGTTATTATATAAATTTTAAAGAGAAAACATTTTATTATTTTTATTTATAAGTTTTAGGAGGAAAAAGATGAAAAATTTAAAAGCAATAGCAGTAATTGCAATAGTTGCAATTATGCTACTAGTTGTTGCATTACCTACAAATGCAGCATTTGATAGAGTAACAATAACTGTTACATCTAATGTAGGAAATACTACAGAAGTAAATCCTGGAGATGAAATTATTTATACAATTAAGGTAAAAAATGCTTCAGCAAATGATTATATAGTACCTACTATCCTTGCTTATGCTCCAGAACAAACTGAAATAGTTGATATAGAAATTGATAAATCATCTGAAAATGATACTAAGGAAGTTAACAAGGAGTATGCTTCATATGTAGGATTTACTTTACCAGCTAATTCAGAAGTAAACTTTAAATTAACTATAAAAATTTCAGATAATGCAACAGGAAATATTAAATTTGCAAATGTTACAGAAAATGATGAAGATGCATATGGAGCTGTACTTGCATTTTTAGCAACAGTTGATGTTACAGGTGAAGAATTATCTAATTTTGTAAATGCTATGGATAATTTAGAAAACTACAATTCTGTAGAAGAAGTTCAAACAGCAATAGGAGATAACATATATTTCGACATTATCACACAACCACAGACAAACCCAATCAAAGTTCAAGAAACAACAGAAGAACCTGTTGAAGAGCCAAAGACAGAAGAGGTTACAGAAGAAGAGACAAAAGCAGAGGAAGTTGTTGAAGAAACTAAAACAGAAGAAAAGAAAGAAGAAACAACAAAACCTTCAAAATTACCAAAAACAGGTGCTGAATATAGTGTATTTGCAATAATTTCTGCATTAGTAATGTTAGCAGTAGGAATAAAATTAACAAAATAAAAAAATTTAAAAGAGATAAAGAATAAATAAAAATAATAGATAAAAAATTATAAAGAAAACTAAAGCAAGTAAATAGAATAATTTACTTGTTTTGTGTTTTATTACTAAAGATTGATTAAAATAACAAAATGTAAGTATGATTTAGGGAAGGAATAGATTATGGCAGGAAAGCATCAAAAAAACAATAAATCTAAACTAACCATAATAGTAGGATTATGCTTAATATTAACAAGTATATGCATTTTGACAATATATATTTGGAAAAACTATAATATAAAAAAGACAACAAATGCCAATTTAGAAGTAGAAACAAGTAGTGAAAATGTAAATGATGAAAATATAACTGCAACACAGGAAAATATTGAAACTGAAAACAATGAGAATGAAGAAAAATCTGAAGAGATAACAAAAATAGGAAATTACAAAGTTATTGGAAAGATTATTATAGATAAAATAGAGCTAGAAGATGTTATTCTAGAAAAAACAACAGATACATCTTTAAATTTGGGATTAACAAAATTTTGGGGACCTGGCATTAATAAGCCTGGAAATATAAGCATAACTGGTCATAATTATAAAATTGAAAGATCAAAACTATTTAGCGAATTAAATAATCTTCAAAAAGGTGATACATTTGAATTGGAAGATATGGATAAAAATAGAATAACATATAAAATATATGATAAATACACAGTTGATCCAGAAGATACATCTTGTATAGACCAAAATAAAGATGGAAAAAGAGAAGTAACATTAATAACTTGTACAAAAGGTGCGCAAAAAAGAATAATTTTTAAAGCTAGAGAGATATGATAATAACATTTAAATACAAAAAATATACTTTTTGTTAAGATAGAGGTTGACAAACGAAAAAAAAGAGAGTATAATTCTATGGTACGAATTTTGAAAATTTGAAAATATGGAATAAAACACATATAATTTAACTTGTCAAGAGGAGGGATAAAAATGGCACAACCAAAAAGAAGATGGTCAAAAGCAAGAACACATAAAAGACGTTCAACATGGAAATTAGAAACACCTAAATTTGCAAAATGCCCAAACTGTGGTGAACCAATATTACCACACACATTATGCTCAAATTGTGGATACTATGATGGAGAACAAATCATAGAAAAAAAAGACAATAACGAGTAAAAGAAATCCCAAGGAGGAATAAAAATGCAAATAGTAAAAGGTATATTAATTGTATTATATTTTATAGTATGTTTAGCATTAATTATACTTGCAATGATACAATCAAAAGATGATGCTGGTTTATCATCAACAATTACAGGATCAAGTGCAAACAACTTCTTTGAAAAAAATAAGTCAAATACCAAAGAAGGAAGACAAAAAAAGTGGACAATTATTCTTGGAATTGTTCTGGTTATACTAAGCATTGGATTAGGAACAGTATATACATTATAATAAAGGAGAGTAGTCTGGAGGATAAGACTACTCTTTTTTTTGTTGGTAAATTGGGACCGGGTACTTTTTGCACATTTTATATGTTTACTATTACAACAATTCATTGTGATATAATATTTTATCAACTACAATTCCGCAGATAATAAATTCAATTGAAAAATAACAACCTAGTTTTACAATTGAAAGTCCAATTTTGAATAGAATAATAGTATGTAAAAATAAAAGATTATAGCTAAGCAATAGTGTCCCAACAATAGCAATTAGTAATGAAAATATCATTCCATACTTCATAATTTTTAGGTCAATTTCATTCAAATTAGTAAATAAATTTTTTATTTTTTCCATAGCATCAAACCCTTTCAATATTTATATTAACATAAAAAAACGTAAGAATCAAAGGAAATAAGTGGAAATTGTGTTGTCACTGGTACCGGAGATTTTTGACATGGCAAATTGGGACCGGGTACTTTCTTGCACGTGCAAATTGGGACCGGGTACTTTTTTGACAAACAGGGGAATTAGTGATAAAATAGCGAAAAAATATTGATTAAAAAAAAGTACCCGGTCCCAATTTGCACGTGCAAGAAAGTACCCGGTCCCAATTTGCCAAAAAAGGAGAAAGACATGAAAATAAATATCTTAAGAGCAACTTTAATTATTTTATTATTTTTACAAATGTGGATTATTTTTGGATTTTCTAATCAAGATGGAGAAACATCAGGCACAATTAGTAGACAAATAACGGAACTAATTACTAAAAAAATTAGCGCAATACAAAATCTGCCAAATGATGAAAAAGAAATAGTTTTGAAGAAAATTGAACATATTGTAAGAAAATTAGCACATTTTTCAATATATACAGTAATAGGATTTTTATTGATGAGCTTAATGAGCACATATAAAATAAAACAAAAAAATAGAATAGCTATAAGTGCAATAATTGGATTGTTATATGCAATTTCTGATGAAATACATCAAGCATTTGTTCCGGGAAGAGGACCACTTGTAGGGGATGTATTTATTGACTTAAGTGGAGTGGTTATGGGAATATGTGTTGCATATATAATTATAAGTTTTTGCTTGAGCAAATTATTTAAAAATGAGGTAAGAGGTAGGAAGTCAGAAGTTAGATGTGAGAAGTAAGATATAGAAGTTTGAAATATGTAATTGACTACATATTTCTTTTTTTCCCTTGCATAATAAAATAATTAATGATAGAATTACATTAAATAAAAAACGGAGGAGAAAACAATGAAAAAATTTATAAAAGTTATTGCAATACTATTACTAATAATATTAATACTATTTGCTATAGCAGGAATTGGTGGTTATGCATATATAAAAAATAAATTAGGAAAGCTTCAATATGAAGAAATAAGCCAAGATGCAAAAGAGCTTGGAATTTCAGACCAATCCCAAGATAAGACATCTCAAATGAAAAAATTCAGAAATATAGCTTTACTTGGTGTGGATTCACAAACAGATGATTATGATACTGGATATAGAACTGATTGCATAATGGTTGCAAGCATAAATGAAGAATCAGGAGATGTTCAAATTTTTTCAATATATAGAGATACTTATGTTCAAATGGAAGAAAAAGGAAAAATAAAACTTGATAAAATAAATCATGCATATTATGGTGGGGTACAAAATACAATAAAAACAATAAATACAAACTTAGATTTAAATATTACAGAATATGTATTAGCAGATTTTAGCGCAGTAAAAGATTTAGTTGATGAAGTTGGTGGAGTAGAAATAAATATTACATCTGAAGAACTGAAATATATAAATGGGTATATAGAAAATGTAAATAAAGTTACACATTCAAAATCTAAAAACATAACAAAAGCAGGAACTCAAACTTTAGATGGAGTTCAAGCAGTAGCATATTGTAGAATAAGATATACTTCTGGGTGGGACTATAAAAGAACAGAAAGAATGAGAACAGTATTAGAAAAAGTAGTACAAAAAGCTAAAAAAATGAGTATAGGGGAATTAAATAGTTTAGCAGATAATATGCTTCCAAAGATAAAAACAAATATCAAAGCAAATGAAATATTAAATTTAATTCCAACTGCAATGAAGTTTAATGTGTCTAATTCTTTTGGATGGCCATATTCTACAACAGGAGTACATATAAATGGGCAATTTTATGGACCACCAGCAACATTAGAAACCAATGTTGTAAAATTACATAAGGAAGTATTTGGGCAAGATGATTATGTAGTAAATGATACAGTTAAAGCAATAAGTGATGAAATAGAAGAAAAGACTGGAGTTCATGCAACAGATAAAATAGATATAGGAAATTAAGGATAGTATTATGCAACGTAATTATGTGCATTGACAATATAGTAGAATAGTGATACATTATAAAAAAACAAATAGAATAATCCGACAGAATATAAAAAAGTGTCGGTTATTTTGTAAAAATATGTCGAATTTTGTTGAAAAAATGAAGAAAAAGTGATATAATTGAAAAGATTATTATGTAAAAAATGTTTTGAGGGGGAAATATAATGGAGGTAAAACCTATTGATATAGGCTATATGGCAGACAATACTACTACTGCTTTAGTACCATATCAAGATGTTTCACTATATAAAAGCAAAATAAAGAGAAAAGTAGAAAAAATAACCAAAAGAGGAATAGATATAGTTGGAGGAATTGCAGGTACTTTACTTTTAATTCCACTTACTGCTATTCTATTTGTTGCGAATCTAATTTCAAATGATAATGGACCACTTTTCTATACACAAAAAAGAATTGGAAAAAACGGAAAAGTTTTTAAAATGTATAAATTTCGTTCAATGTGTGTTGGGGCAGATGAAAAATTAAAAAAATATTTAGAAGAAAATGAAGAAGCTAGAAAAGAATATAAAAAATATAAAAAATTAAAATATGATCCAAGAGTAACAAAAATTGGGGAGTTCATAAGAAAAACAAGTATAGATGAAGTTCCTCAATTTATTAATGTGTTAAAAGGAGATATGAGTTTAGTTGGACCAAGGCCATACTTGGAAAGA
>Ga0247608_10008593_pt1 | contig 10288 bp, 4 predicted proteins | sample 176DNAGHGlowgp2_FD_193490 | JGI IMG/M metagenome (GOLD analysis project Ga0247608, IMG submission 193490) | Sheep rumen microbial communities from Palmerston North, Manawatu-Wanganui, New Zealand - 1766 DNA GHGlow gp2 | ecosystem: Host-associated > Mammals > Digestive system > Stomach > Rumen ... | reverse complement strand
AACACGGACTATCAGCTCACAAATGTGGCAGGCTCTCACGGCAAGGCGACTTGTCAGGCTGCTCAGACATACACTGCTTTCGCAGAGTCGAACTGGCACAACAAGAAGTACGAGATGGTAGACACACTCCCCGCGGCTGTACACGTCACGAACAGCAAGAACATCAGCTTCACGGGCAACGTCATCAAGCATACGGGCGCTGATGGCATCTCCATGACGAACGATGTTGTCAACTCCGAGATAAGCGGCAACTACATCACCGATATCACCTCGAGCGGTATCACTATAGGTCACCCTCAGCACATCTACATCGGCGATGCGGCAGGCAACAACCACGAGCGCTTCCCCAAGGGCGTCGAGGGTCTGTGTACTGATATCCTCATCTCGCAGAATATGCTCTACGACATCAGCGTAGTTCACGGCTTCGGCGGCTGTGCAGCTATCACCTGCTACTACACCGACACTGCAAAGGTGCTCAGCAACACAATCGAGCGCACCGCCTACAACGGCATCCACATGGGCTGGGGCTGGTGTAACTTCAAGGACAGCGAGACATCGCGCAATAACATGATTTGCTACAACCGCGTTATCAACTGCCTCAACCGTCTCCATGACAGCGGCGGTATCTACACTATCGGTCAGATGCCAGGCACGATAATCAACGAGAACTACATTCAGGGCATACCCGCAGGCGGCTTCGGAGCTCCCACATACGGTCTCCACAACGACGAGGGTACTGCATATATCGAGGAGAACGACAATATCCTCGAGATAAGCCCCAATGTTACATACACGATAAACTGCGAGGACTACGGTCAGAAGCACCACCTCAAGATAAAGCGCACATACGCGACTGTCAACAAGATGGGCAAGAACCCTCCCAACAGTGAGATAGACACTCCTATCGTTATCTCCGACAACGTATGGCCCTTCGAGCAGTACAAGATATGCCTCAATTCAGGCGTATCCGATGAGAACCGCAAGCTCGTTCCCAGAAGCGTAACATCTGCCGCGAACTACGTTTTCCCCGCAAGCTGCCAGACTACGTGCAGCAGCAAGCTCCCGATACGCAAGGGCGACGGCATCGTATGGATTGCTCCCGACAACACGACGTCCTTCACAGCAGGCAAGACAATGACCAAGGCTGCGACCAATGCCACTACTATCAAGACTCCCGCTGAGGAAGGCACATACCGCATCTACGTCACCGACGCAAGCGGCAAGGTGCTCAGCAAGTCCGACCATGTCCTCCGCCTCAAGGGCACAGGCTCCACAGACGACGTTATCGAGGCTGAGAGATTCACCTCTCAGAGCGGCATCGACACCGAGAGCTGCGAGGAAGGCGGACAGGACGTCGGCTTCATCGAAAACGGAGATTACATCGCCTTCAAGGGAATCGACTTCAAAGGCGGCGAGGCAAAGTCGGCTGACTTCCGTGTTTCTTCAAACGGCAGCGGCGGTACTATAGAGATACACATAGGCAGCGCTGACGGAACAAAGATAGGCGAAGTCGAAGTACCCGTAACGGGCGGCTGGCAGACATGGAAGACCGTTACAACTGACATCAGCAACATGACAGGCATTCACGACGTATACCTCGTATTCAAGGGCGGCGAAAGCTACCTCTTCAACCTCAACTGGTGGAAGCTCAACTTCCCCGAGGGCCTTGAGGACGTCATCATCAAGGGCGACCTCAACGGCGACAAGGTCGTTGACACGTTCGACCTAATACTCATCCGAAAGGCTGCCGAGGCAGGAGACGCCGATATATTCGACGCAGCCGACCTTAACGACGACGGCACGATAAACGCAGACGACGTTCAGCTCCACTCAGATTATATACTCGGAAAAATAAAAACTTTTTAAGGAAATTTGGAGGTCATAAAAATGAAACGAGGATTAGCTATGCTATTATCAGGAATGATAGCGGCTATGCCGCTCACAGGCTCTATGCTGCCCAAAACGGCTGACGCCGCTGTCACCTTCACTCATCAGGAGTGGACAGGTAAAAACGGAACCGAAAAGGTGTTCGCGGTAAACCGCGCGCCCGCTTCCGTAAACGCTGTCCCCTATCAGGACTCCGCTTCTGCTCAGAGCGCAGTATGGAACTACAACGACCGCGAGAAGTCCGATTACCTGCAAATGCTCACAGGTGCGAACGAGGACTGGCAGCTCACGGTAAAGCAGAACGACCAGCAGGCTTCGGGACTGCGCAACGGCGGATGCTTCAATCCTAACTACAATCCCAATCCCGCTGACGGCTGGAAGACGGTACAGCTCCCGAGAAGCTGGACAACACAGGGCTTCGACTTCTCCATATACAGAAACGTGCCTCAGCCATGGCAGGACAGATACGACGGTAACGTCCAGTGTCCGAACGCTCCCACGAACTATAACCCCGTCGGTATCTACCGCAAGAAGTTCACACTCGACAGCTCCATGCAGACCGGCGGCAGACGCATCTACATCCAGTTCGACGGTGTTGAATCAGCTTACTATGTATACCTTAACGGCAAGGAGGTCGGCTACAGCGAGGACACCTTCAGCCCGCACCGCTTCGATATCACAGACTATCTTCAGAACGGTGAGAATACCCTCGCAGTAGAGGTCCACAAGTTCTGCGACGGTACATGGTTCGAGGATCAGGATATGATATACGACGGCGGTATCTTCCGTGACGTTATGCTCGTAAGCACGCCGTCCGTACAGATAAGCGACTACACAGTCCGTACCGATCTCGACAACTCCTACACAAACTCAGACCTCTGGATTGGAGTTGACGTTTCCAATATGACATCCTCCGCAAAGAGCGGCTGGACGATAGAGGCAGAGGCATTCGATGAGGAAGGCAACAATATCCTCAGCGGAGCTTCGACTCAGGTATCGGGCCTCAAGGAAAACAGCAAGGGCACCTTCCAGATAAGCACGAAGGTAACGGCTCCGAAGCTGTGGTCTGCCGAGACGCCTAACCTCTACGCACTCGTACTCACTCTCAAGGACGAAAGCGGTAAGGTGCAGGAGATAGTTTCCTCGCAGCTCGGCTTCCGTGAGATAGGCTTCACGCGCACAGAGGTCGACGGCTCATACAGAGTCACCACCAGGAACTGGCAGGCAATGACGATAAACGGAAAGCCCCTCGTATTCAAGGGCGTAAACCGTCACGATACAGACCCGTTCTACGGCAAGGCTGTTCCTCAGGCAACTATAGAAGAGGACGTCCGCCTCATGCAGCAGAACAACGTTAATGCTATCCGTACATCGCACTACAGTAACGACTCCTACCTCTACTGGCTGTGCAATAAGTACGGTATGTACGTAATGGGCGAGACAAATATGGAGTGTCACGCTCTCCAGAACAACAACAATGACTCAAAGAGAGCACTCTTCTATAACCTCGGTCTCAACAGAACCGAGACCGCTTATAAGCGCCTCAAGAATAACCCCTCCATAGTTGCATGGTCTATCGGAAACGAAATGGGCTATACAGGCGACCCGAACTCTTCGGGCGGTCTGTTCCGCGATATGATCTGGTACTTCAAGAAGAACGATCCCACACGTCCTGTTCATTCTGAGGGACAGGGAACTGCAATGGGTACCGATATGAACAGCCAGATGTATCCCGGCTCCGGCGGCATCGGCAATAACCGCGGCGACGGAAAGATCCCCTATGTAATGTGCGAATATGACCACGCTATGGGCAACTCCGTAGGCGCTCTCAAGGAGTACTGGGACGTTATCAGAAGCTCAGACAGAATGCTCGGCGGCTTCATCTGGGACTGGGTAGACCAGTCGAGAGCAGTCAAGCTCCCCAACGGTGCCTGGGACTACTACTCGCAGCCCTATGCCCGCACAAACCTCTATTCAGAGGAGGCAAAGGGCAAGTTCTACGGCTACGGCGGTGACTGGGGCGATTCTCCGAATGATGGCAGCTTCTGTGAAAACGGTCTTATAAGCCCTGACAGAACACCTCAGCCAGAGCTTTCAGAGGTCAAATTCCAGTATCAGAACTTCTGGTTCTCGGCAACTCCCGCACAGCTTGCAAAGAATGAGGTATCCGTAAAGAACGAGAACGGCTTCCGCGACCTGAGCGACTATACGCTTCAGTGGGAGCTCGTTAAGAACGGTATCGCAGTAGACAGCGGCATAGTGGAGAACGCATCCGCTGCTCCGAATAAAACGAGCACTCTCACTATTCCGTTCAAGCTCCCGAAGAAGTATCTCTCTGGCGATGAGTTCTACCTCAACCTCTCCGTACTCAACAAGAGAGGAACACTGCTCGTACCCGAGGGTCACGAGGTGGCATACGCTCAGATACCGCTTTCAACAGGCGGCGGCTCGTCAGTACGCAATGCCATGCCGGAGGATAAGGTTTCTATCATAGACTCAGGCAATGAATACGTTCCGACAGGCAAGAACTTCAACTGCGCTATCGAAAAGTCCACAGGCCTGATGAAGACCTACTCCAACAACGGAGAGGTGCTCATCTCCAACGGTCCTACGCCCAACTTCTGGCGCGGCAACGTCGAGAACGATACAGGCTGGGGCGCAAGAGGCGAGTTCGACGGCACATGGCAGAACGCGGCAGGCAAGTTCAACGTTTCGGGCTTTGAGCAGAAGGACGGCGGCAACGGCAGCAAGATACTCATCGCTCACCTCACCCTGCCCAACGCAAAGAACGCAAATGTTGACATCACATACACATTCAACCCCGACGGCAGCGTGAAGGTAGACTTCCATGTGGACGCTACCCGCACAGGTCTCGGAAACTTCATAAGAGTCGGCTCGATGATGACCCTGCCAGAGGGCGCCGAGGAGGTTACATGGTACGGCAACGGTCCCGTCGAGACCTTCAACGACAGAAAGACCAACGGCAGAATGGGCGTATGGAACGACAGCGTTTCCCATATGTTCTTCCCCTATATGAAGGCTGACGACACGGGCAACCTCACTGACGTCAAGTGGATAGCTGTTCAGAACAAGAACAAGGAGAATTCGCTCCTTATCGCAGCAGAAGGACCTGTTGAGGCAAGCGCTCTTCATTTCACTCCCTACGACCTTCAGAAGGCTAATCACCCCTACAAGCTTTCGCCGCGCAAGGAGACTATACTCAGCGTGGACTACGGCTCGATGGGAACTGGCTCGGCTACCTGCGGACAGGCGACTCTCGATAAGTACCGCCTGCCTACTTCACGTGCGTATGACTGGAGCTACACTATCATGCCCGTTTCTTCAAAGCTGACCGCTCAGGAGCTCTCTGATACTGCGGCTAAGCTCCGCTCCAACGGCACTTCCATCCAGGACAAGAGCCAGAACAATCTCGTTGTCCCCGTGACAGGCAGTGCAAAGCTCAAGTCAGGAACGGACGGCAACTCGGTATCGGGAGATGTTACTGTACCTCAGTGCGATTCTATCGATAAGGCTCTCAGCGGCCACAACTCGTTCACAGTGGAATCCAACTTCGTTCCCACAGGAAACCCGCAGTTCAACATGATTGCCAGCAAGGGCGACCACGCATTCGGTCTGAGAACTGAGAACAACAAGGTCTACTTCTTCATCCATGCAGGAGGCGAATGGAGATCTGTTGAGTACACAGGCACAGGCGACCAGTGGCTCGGTAAGAAGCACCAGGTAGCAGGTATTTACGACGCTGAAAATGATATGCTCCGCATCTACTGCGACGGTAAAATAGTTGCAGAGAAGGCAACAGGCACTACAAGCGGTGTCGCCACATCCGGCTACAACTTCACTATCGGTAAGTGCCCTGAGACAAATCGCGGCTCTGCTGCTGATTTCTACGAGGTAAGAGTATACAGCAAGGCTCTCAGCGCATCTGAGCTTGCTTCGCAGAATACGGCTTCTCCGACATACAAGGCTGATGACAAGTGCGTACAGCTCTGGCTCGACTTCGACAACATCGCAGTCGCTACCGACGAGCCCGACGAGCCGCAGCCTTCGCTCCTCGGCGACGCTAACCTCGACGGAAAGGTAACTATCGCTGACGCGACAGCTATCCTCCAGTCACTTGGCAACAAGGACAAGTTCGGACTCAGCGACGAGGCTAAGCTGAACGCTGACTGCTTCAACCCCGGAGACGGTGTCACGGCAGCCGACGCGCTCGCTATACAGAAGCTCGACGCAGGTCTTCTCACGAAGCTCCCCGAGATAAAGGAATAAGCGAATATCACCACAAAGCCCGCGGTTAAACGCGGGCTTTGTTATAGCTTTTTGTTATAGCATACAAACAGCTTTGAGTGTTATCATAGGGAAACAAATATAGTAAATATTGCCGTTTGTGGTATAATGTATAAGATGCGTGATGCTTCACGCATAATGTTGCAAATGCAACATTATTTTTAATGCAAGTATGTTATAATAATATCAATCAAAGTGAAAGGAAGGATAAATATGCTCGAGCTAAACAATATTTCCTTCAATATCGACGACGGCGACGGCAAGACCGAAATAATCCGCGATATCTCCCTCACCATTCCCGACAACAAATTCGTTGTCATCACTGGTCCGAACGGCGGCGGCAAGTCCACGCTCGCACGCCTTATCGCAGGTATCCACCCACTCACCTCGGGTCAGATAATCTTCGACGGCACCGATATCACCAACAAGTCCATAACCGACCGCGCACGCATGGGTATCGGCTTCGCTTTCCAGCAGCCCGTCCGCTTCAAGGGGCTGACCGTGCTCGACCTGCTGAGGATCGCCTCGGGCAGCAAGATAAGCGTCAGCGAGGCGTGCGACTACCTCTCCGAGGTCGGACTCTGCGCTAAGGAGTACATCGACCGCGAGGTCAACTCATCGCTCTCGGGCGGCGAGCTCAAGCGCATTGAGATTGCGACTATCCTCGCACGCGACGTCAAGCTCGCGGTGTTCGACGAGCCCGAGGCGGGCATCGACCTGTGGAGCTTCAACAACCTGATACGCATATTCGAGAAGATGCGTCAGAGCGACAAAAGCAGGACTATCCTCGTCATCTCACATCAGGAGCGCATTCTCAACATCGCGGACGAGATAATCGTGCTCGCGGACGGAAAGATACTCAAACAGGGCAGCAAGGACGAGATTCTCCCCGACATCATAGGCACGCAGTACGCGTCGGGCGTATGCTCGAGGATAGAATAAGGAGGCTGAAACGATGAATATTGATACGATACAGCAGAGACTCCTCGAGGAGGTAGCCGACCTCCACGACATTCCCGAGGGAGCGTACAACCTCCGCGCAAACGGCAAGTCCATAGGCAGGAACACCACCGCCAACATAGATATTCAGTCCAAGCCCGAGGGCAGCGGCATTGATATCCGCGTAAAGGACGGCACCAAAAACGAAAGCGTGCATATCCCCGTCGTGCTCAGCGAGAGCGGTCTGAAGGAGACTGTCTACAACGACTTCTTCATCGGCGAGGACTGCGACGTGCTCATAGTGGCGGGCTGCGGAATCGACAACTGCGGCAATCAGGACTCACAGCACAACGGCATACACCGCTTCTACGTAGGCAAAAACTCGCGTATACGCTACGTCGAGAAGCACTACGGCTCGGGAGACGGCAGCGGCAAGCGCATCCTCGACCCCGTGACCGAGGTCTATCAGGAGGAGGGCAGCACCGTTGAAATGGAAATGGTACAGATAAAGGGCGTTGACTCCACCGAGCGCACCACTCTCGCGGAGCTGAAAGAGGGCGCAAAGCTCGTAGTGCGCGAGAGGCTCATGACTCACGGCGAGCAGCACGCTCTGAGCGTGTACAAGGTCAGCCTAAACGGCGACGGCTCGAGCGCTGACGTGGTATCGCGCTCCGTTGCGAGGGACACCTCCTATCAGAAGTTCGACGCGTGCATCGTCGGCAACGCCGCCTGCTCGGGTCACACCGAGTGCGACTCTATCATCATGGACAGCGGACGCATTCTCGCAGTCCCCTCCCTCGAGGCGAACAACATCGACGCGGCTCTCGTCCACGAGGCTGCGATAGGCAAGATAGCGGGCGACCAGCTCATCAAGCTGATGACACTCGGTCTGACCGAGGCTGAGGCTGAGGAGCAGATAATCAACGGCTTCCTCAAATAATAGCTATATAAACTGCGGGCGAGCGGAACTCGCCCCTACACGTAAGCTAAAATGCAGACAAATGTAGGGGCGCTTTCCGAGCGCCCGTTTTGTTTCTTTATAGTTTCAAAGGAAATTTTGTTTATATCCCACAAATCATAACTGGATTTTTGTACAGCCATACGAAATTTAAAAAAACTTTCAGATTTTTTCGCGTTTTTTGCCTCTGAGATGCACTTATATATGAGCACTGTCTCAGACTAAAAAACAGGAGGAAGAATTATGAAAAAATCAATCGCTTTTTTGCTCGCGGCTGCGACTATACTCACAGGCTGCGGGACTAAGTCCGTCTCGAAGAACGAAAGCGGCGTATCATCGGGAGGTACGGGCTCGGACAAGCCCGCGGAGGACATCGTCCTAACCATCGCCTACTCAACTAAGCCGAACGAGGCTATGCAGGAGCTCATCGACCGCTTCAACGCCGAGGACAACGGCGTGCGCGTGGAGGTCAAGTCGTACTGCAATGAGCAAGCCTTCACCTCTGATATACAGCAGCAGGTAGACTTCGATGTCACACAGGAGCTCATCAACAAGGACACTATCGACCTCGTCGGCACGTTCTCGTTCGGCAATGCGGCAAAGTTCGAGATATTCAAGCGAAAGGGCGGCTTCGTCGACCTGTATAAATTTATGGAGGACGACCCCGAGGTCAACTCCGACACCCTCAACAGCCACATTCTCGGGCTATGCGAGCGCGACGGCAAGCTGTACTCCATACCGACCTACTACTGCGCGAAAACGATGATAAGCAAAAGTGAATACGGCGGCACGACCCCCAACTGGACTATTGACGAGTTCATCGAGCACTGGGACAATATGCCCGCGGGTTCGACGGTGAACTGGTCGACAGTCTCCGAGGGCATATACTACGATGTGCTCCGTGCTAATACGCCTTATTTCGTCGACTACAAAAAATGCGAGGTACACTTCGACGACCCCGACTTCCGCAAAATGCTCGAATTCTGCGGAACCTTCGAGAGCAATATGGGAGAAAAGAGAAATGACCAAACAGTCCATGGCAACCCGCAGCTTGTGAAGCAATTCATGCTGACGGACTACGGAAAAGCTTTAGTCGAGGAACATGATTACGCCCTTAATGCCGTCGCTTTCCCGCATCTCAATGACGGAAGCTACACCCTCGTCGGCTATCCCACATCAGGCAGGGACGGCGCTTTTCTCTGCGGCATGGAGGAGTGCGCGATTCGGGCGAACATCTCCGAGGAGAAGCAGCAGGCGGCATGGAAGTTCCTGCGCGAATTCTACAGGGAGGACTACCAGTTCGAGCACTACGCCCGCAACAATGGTTCTCCTGATGGCAATATCGCGCAGTTCGAGTTCAAGGGCTTCCCGATAAATAATGCCGCACGCAAGAGAGTTGCAGAGGGCACGATAAACGGCGATTATCTAAGCACTGAAAGTCAGACTGCAAACGGTAGAGAAATAACTCTGATAGGCAAACGTGAATTCAATCAAGCAGACATCGACTTCATCGACGAGTATATGGATTCCATTGACCGCTGGGAATGCTCTGCCATAGACAGCGAGCTGTTCAAAATCATAGAGGAAGAAGTCGGGGCATATCTCCACGGTGAGCAGGACGCAGACGCGACAGTCGACCATATACAGAGCCGCGCGACGATATGGATAAGCGAGCAGGCATGACCTTGAACCGAACAATACAACAGCTCCCGATACAGACAGTATCGGGAGCTTTGTTTGTACACTGTGAAAAATTTGTCTGTACAGAATATGCGCTTATCCCTTTGATTTCGTTAGTTTATATGTGTAATATGCTATAAATTTATAAATAATATTGAATTTGTTCAAAAAATCTGATATAATGATTTCCGCGGTTTTTATGACCGATAATGAAATTACAGGGGGATCACTATGACAAGAGATCAGGTTCAGGCGCAGGGTCTCGTCAGGATAAAGCGAATGAGCGTCCTGATGATAATCGGCTACGCCATTATCGTTGTCATCGCAGTGCTGGGAATCACTGCCTTCACGGTAACGAAGTACGACGAGCTGACAAAGGACAAGGTCAGCTCAATGACGTCAACGCTGAATGTCCAGCTCAAGCTCAACCTCGACAGCTACATGAAAAGAATGGAGAAGATAGGCACGCTCGCATATTCTGTCGACAACGCCTACACCTACGACGCTACGAGCTCCGAC
>Ga0247608_10008591_pt1 | contig 10289 bp, 8 predicted proteins | sample 176DNAGHGlowgp2_FD_193490 | JGI IMG/M metagenome (GOLD analysis project Ga0247608, IMG submission 193490) | Sheep rumen microbial communities from Palmerston North, Manawatu-Wanganui, New Zealand - 1766 DNA GHGlow gp2 | ecosystem: Host-associated > Mammals > Digestive system > Stomach > Rumen ... | reverse complement strand
CCATGCGGATGCCGTTGATGCCGACGGTCTCAATCCACCAGATGGAGTTCTGGATGAGGTAGCGCATCAGGTGGGGGTTGTGCTGGTTGAGGTCGGGCATGGAGGGCACGAACCAGCCTTCGACGGTCTCTTTCATATCGATCTTCGAGGCGTAGGGATCGACGACGGGTGTCAGCTTGTAAGAGGTCTGCAGATAGGCAGATTTTGCGGGCTCAGAGCCGTCGCTGTTGGCGGTGTAGCCTGTCATCGGGTCGCGTCCGGAGTTCTGCTCCTTGAGCCACTCAGGGGTGTTGAGCCAGTCCTTCGAGGGCATGTCCTGTGTCCAGGGGTGCTCGAAGCCGCTGTGGTTGAAGATCATGTCCATCACGATCTTCAGGCCCTTCTGATGAGCCTCGTCGCAGAGGCGGCGATAGTCTTCGTTGGTGCCGAAGCGGGGATCCACCTTATAATAATTAGTAGTGGCATAGCCGTGATAGGTGGAGTAGCCGTTGGGAGAGTCGGGGGAGTCGTTCTCCAGCACGGGGGTGAACCAGAGGGCTGTGACGCCCAGTTCCTTGAAGTAGTCGAGGTGTTCGCGGATGCCATTCAGGTCGCCGCCGTGGCGCAGGCTGGGTTTCGAGCGGTCTTCGACGTAGGGGCGCATGCCTTTGATCTGCTTGGGATGGTTGGCACCCTGTGCAAAACGGTCGGGCATGAGCATGTAGAGCACGTCGGCATTCGTGAAGCCGATACGCTCCTCGCCCTTCATCTCACGGGCTTTCAGCTGATAGGGCACCTTCACGCCCTTGGCACCCTTGATGGTGCCGCCCTTGAAGGTGAGCTGCATCGTGCCGGGCTTTGCGTCACGCAGGTTCATGTAGACCAGCAAGTAGTTGGGTGAGTCGAGGCGCACCACGCTGTCAATGACAGCACCGGGATAGTCTGTCGTCACGTCCTTTACTGCGGCAATGTTCTTGCCATACACCATGAGCTGCAGCTGCGGGTTCTTCATGCCCACAAACCAGTCTGTCGGCTCTATACGGTCAATTACTACTTTGCTTTTTGCTGCACTCATTGTCATCACTTGTGCCACAAGGGCCACCAGAAAAAGAATACGTTTCATTATGTTTTCAGTTATTGTTTGTTGCAAAGGTTTTCACACTATCACTTCCTCTCATGTAGGAAGCGGATGACAGCATGGCGGATGCTATCAAGACCAAAGTCGTCAGGGTTGACCTCAGTGAGAGGAATCCACAGAGCCTCGGCGGCATCGTCGGCAGCTTTCACCACGATGCTATTTTCACCATGGACGGGTACCAGATAATCCATGTCGAGCGTATGGATGCCCATGCCGCTGTACATGTAGACATTGGGACTGGAGAACAGGTACTGGATGTCATGGACGTCAAGTCCCGTCTCCTCCTTAATCTCACGGCGCATGCCCTCCTCTACTGTCTCGCCCATATCACAGAAACCGCCTGGCAGGTCGAGGGTTCCCTTAGCAGGTTCCTTGGCACGCCGCACCACCAACAGTTCCTGTCGGTCGTTCACGATGAATGCCGCCGTGGCCGAACAGGGGTTGGCATAGTAAGTAAAACCGCAGTCACGGCATTTCTTGCTCTTGAAGTTGTTGACCTCAAAGTGGGGACAGCCACACACCGGGCAATATTTGAATTTCTCTAACGGATGCATTAAAAAAATGAAAAATTGAAAAATTGAAGAGTTGAAGAATGGAAGAATGGAAGAATGGAAGTTTACCACTCGTCCGTTCTAAACGGGAACAGCGGCAGGCCGCCGGCATTAGCCATATTGCCCGTCTGGAAGTTCTTGAAACAATAGCGCACGGCAACAGGCTGCTTCACATCAGGACTCGTCAGGACGATGCACTCGTCCCAAAGGCCTCCGCCCGGTTGCCAGAAATGCTCAGCCTTAGCCGGATGGAACACACGGTCCTCACCGGCAATCTCAAAACCTTGGATGTCCGTAAAACGACTGATGGCACCACACTCATTGTTGAAGTGCAGCATCACCTTGTCATCCTTGATGTTCATTTCCTTGAACGACGGACTCTCGCAGATGACGGTACTCATGCCGTATGTTTTGTTCAGTGCCAAGAAAGCCAGACGCTCACCAACCTTCTGTTTCTGGGCGGGATGTATCTGCGTTATCTCGTAGGGATAGACACCGTCGTTGGTGCAGACCAGTCCGCTATTGGGAATTATCTGTGAGGCACGGAACTGCTGTTCACGCAGCAAGGCACCGCTCAGTCCGTTGACGTCATCACCATCATAGGCATAGGGGGCAATCTCCACAAAGTAGAAAGGAATCTCGCCCAGTTTGAATTGTGAGCGCCACTGCTCAACCAGCAACTTCAAACGCTCAGAGTATTGGTTTCCGGGGTCACCGACATTCGAGCAGCCCTGATAGAACAGGATGCCTTTGACGGTGTAGTTCAGGATGGGATTGAAAGTACCGTTGCCCCAGACCAGAGCGCGGTGGTAGTCCCAGTCTTTCTTGAAGTTGACAATACCCATCGTGTCCGTCGGTTCCTGGGTATATTTCTGCAGGTTCTCTTTCGTCAGCCAGCTTTCTACGCGACTGCCACCCTTGTTGGCCTCGATGAGTCCGACGGGGATGTCAAGGGCCTGGTTGACGGTTTTTGCAAAGAAATAGCCAGTTGCCGAGAATTCACCAACCATCTGCGGCGAACATTCGCGCCACTCGGTGTCGGCATCTTCCTGCGGCTCCATGCGCATGATGCTGGGTATCTTGGCTGAACGCACCTGACAGCGGCCTGCTGCATGGATAATCTCCTGGTTGTAGTTCAGCACAGGACAGTTGCCAAAGCCCTTGACAGGCATCTCCATATTCGACTGCCCGGCACACACCCATACCTCGCCAGCCAGTACGTTCTGTATCGTCACCTGCCCGTCACCGTCGTCAAAGGTAATCGACAGTGATTCGTAGCTTGCCTTCGGCGATTTCACCGTCAACAGCCAGCGGCCCTGCTTATCGGCTTTGGTCTCGACGCGCTGGTCTGACCACGATGTGGTGACTGTCACCGTCTTGCCCGGCTTTGCCCAGCCCCACAAACGCACATCGGTCTGCTGTTGGATAATCATGTTGTCACTAACAAGATGGGGAAGTCTGACCTTCGCCTGCAGACCAATGGCGGTCACAACAAGCACTGCCAATAAAAGGAATCGTCTATTCATAGTCGTTATGTTTTAGTTACAATGATGCTGCAAAGGTATAAAAATAATTATAATTGACAATTGATTATGATTTATTTTTTGTTTCTTTTCAAAAACCCGAGCGTATTTTATAAAAAACCTGAGTGGGCAATCAATTTATCCCGAGAGAACTGAGAGTCCTCTCGGGATTTTTTATAAGTTCGCTCGGGTTATTTATATAGTCCTCTCGGGTTTTTTAACGCCATGAAGCGTTAAATCGTGTTTAAAGCATGAAAAAAGTGGTGCGGAAGTGCTACCTGTTATAAACATTTTACGTATCTTTGTGGCACTAATCAAGAAAGGTAAACTATGGGAGTCATCCAATTTTATCCTGTCAACGACCAGCGTACGACAGCCATCAAGAAAGGCTATTCGCTGCGTCCACTGCGCCTCAGCACCATTGACGAGCACGAACTGGCACGACACGTGGAGGCCGACTCAGGCATCGACCATGCCCGTGTAGAGTACATCATGGCTTCAGTCGTCAAGCAACTGCGAGAGATGGTATTGAACGGCCATAAGGTTGAATTGAGCGAACTGGGAACCATCGGGCTGACCTGCCGGGCAACAGGCAGTGAGACCGAGGAGCAGGTGACGGTAAACAACAACGTCAAGGCATTGCAGTTCACCTTTCGTCCGTCAGCCACGCTACGCGAACAACTGAAGGATGTCCGTCTCCAGCAGACTGACAAATTGCCCAAAGGCGAGCATCTGGTGGACGAACACGGAGCCAAACTTTTGATAAACAAAGCAACAACTCCAGAAACCATTTAACGACACAAGACACGCTATGGCAGAAATACAACTCAAGACCTACCAATTCCGTGGGTCAAGCAACAAGAAGAGCGACGGCAAATGGTATCCACGCGTAGAACACTACTCCACCATCAAGGCCGACGCGCTGAGCCGTCTGGCCGCCGAAGACTCACGCATTGAGCGCAGCGAGGTGCAGTACGTCACAGCCGCCATTGTCAAGCAAATCATAGAACTGGTAATGAATGGTCACAGCATCAAAGTACCCGAGCTCGGCACCTTCTCCATCAGCGCCAAGAGTATCACCGTCGACGACTGGAACGACATCAGCTGCGACACCATGATCCGCAAGCTTCGCCTGAACCTCCGGGTAACTGACGAAATGCGCCAAGCCCTCAAGCGATGCACACTACGCATCAAATGACAGAATCTTTCAACATTAGAAAATAAAACATGAGAAAACTACTATTACTGTCCGTGACATTATTGTCTACGCTGGCATTTGCCCAAAAAGGCACTGAGATAAATCTATGGTCGGAAGGACCACGTACCAACAATGGCGACCCGCAGGATACGGCGAAGGTCGTAGTCTTTCTGCCTGACGAAAAGAAGGCTACCGGGCGAGCTGTCGTCTGCTGTCCGGGTGGCGGCTACAGCCACCTGGCATGGGAAAAGGAAGGTACGTCGTGGGCACCGTTCTTCAATGGGCAGGGCATAGCCCTCATTGTGCTTAAATACCGCATGCCCCACGGCAACCATACCATTCCTGCTGAGGATGCGGAGGAAGCCATCAAGCTGGTACGGAAAAACGCCGAGGAGTGGCACATCAATCCGAAGGATGTAGGTATTATGGGATTCTCCGCCGGCGGTCATCTGGCATCAACCGTGGCTACCCATGCCACAGGTCAGGCAGCCCCCGACTTTCAGATTCTGTTCTACCCTGTCATCTCCATGGAGCAAGGTACAACCCATCATGGCTCACGCGAAAACTTGTTAGGCAAGAACCCCAAGCGCAAGCTGGTCAATGAATACTGCAACGAGCAGCATGTCAACAAGCACACGCCACGTGCCTTTATCGCCCTGGCTCATGACGACCGAGCCGTGTTGCCCATCAACAGCCTCAACTATTACGAGGAACTGTATGGCCACGGTGTTCCTGCAACTTTACACATCTATCCCACTGGTGGGCATGGTTTCGGCATTTTACAGTCGTTTACCTACCACTTTGAGATGATGCTGGAACTGAAAGCGTGGCTACGAAGCTTCTGACTTACAACAGATTCTTAATGGCCTGTTCGACATCATTGATAGTCTGCGAACGGCCTATGATATTATTGCCGCGGTCTATCAGGAAGAACTCCGGAACGGCCTGAACGTTATAGAGGGATAGTGTCGTAGACCCGACGCCCTTGTCTTCGCGGACACATATCCACGGCAGGGCTGCCGTCTGCTGCTTCCAGAAATGCTCGTCGCCATCAAGGCTGACCTGAAAGATTTCCAGTCCTTGTGCGTGGTACTTATTATATAATTCACGCAACATCAGAATACGCTCAGGAGACTCTTCGAGGGCAAAGATATGGAAATCGAGCAGTACGACTTTACCCTTCAGGTCTGTCAGGTGGCGCATCTGTCCTTGGTTGTCACGCAAGGCAATATCAATCAGTCCGGCCTCTTTCACCTTGCTGGCATCAATCGTCTGGTTATTCTGAGCATCAGCAAAGCGCACATTCTTCATGCCCTCAATGGCAATGTTATGCAAGTTGGTACCACGCTCAGCCGTCGGCCAGTAAGTATCCCAACTGGTAGCCACAGCAGCAAACACCTTGATGTCGTCACGGTCTGTACGGGGGTTGAAGATCAACATATTTCCCAAAGTCTGGAATAAGGCATAATAGGCGTATGGTTTGGCAGGTTCAGGAAATATATAGCGCGTCTTGACGTCATTCTTATAACTGCTTATCATCGAAAGGATGCTGTCATTCACCTGATCGACGTCCAGGTTCTCGTCATTGCTGACTGCAATGGCTCGCTTCTGCAAGTCCATCTGCAGCAGGGCCAGCTCCTTGATTTTAGCACAATTGTCAGAACCGCTGACCTCGTACTGACTGGCCATTTGCGGATACTGAGCCTTGACGGTTATGGTCTCGGTGGAGTCAACGGACAACGAGATAATCTGGTCATGGATGCGAAGACGGTAGAACTCGGGAGCTTCTTGCTGAACACCGGCAAAACTAAATACGCCGTCATCACCCAACTTGACGCTGTCGAGCACTTCAGGACCCGCTAACCCCATATTCTCAAAATAGAGCACTGAGTCCTTGGCATTGGTGATATTACCTTCTACATGGAATTTTTTTTCACCGCACGAGGCCATGCCCAGCACAACCAAAGCGGCAATAACAAATTTCTTCATTGACATCATTTTTTATATTCTGCGTGCAAAGTTAGAACAAAAAAACGGAATAAACAAATGAAACGATAGAAAATACTTTTTTTCATTTTCTATTGCTGCCTGTTAATTGTTCTTAAATGTCGTCGTACGACCTTGGATATTTCGGATTATCCCCGTAAATTTGCAGTTCATAGTAAGCTTATTACTCATTTTAATTTAAACAAATATGATTTATTCAACTGAAGTCAAAAACATGTGCAGCGTCTGCAAGGGCGCTTATCATGGTCCTGCACCCATTCCCGAGGAGGGCAAGTGGATTCAGGCAAAAGAGATCAAGGACATTTCCGGTTACACGCATGGTATTGGTTGGTGTGCTCCTCAGCAGGGAGCCTGCAAGCTGAGCCTGAACGTCAAGGATGGTATTATTCAGGAGGCTCTGGTCGAGACCATCGGTTGCACGGGTATGACACACTCAGCAGCTATGGCCAGCGAAATCCTGCCGGGCAAGACCATTCTGGAAGCCTTGAACACTGACCTCGTCTGCGATGCCATCAACACCGCTATGCGCGAGCTCTTCCTGCAGATTGTCTATGGCCGTACACAGAGCGCTTTCTCAGAAGGTGGCCTGGCTATCGGCGCCGGTCTGGAAGACCTGGGTAAGGGTCTTCGTTCTCAGACAGGTACGCTCTATGGCACTGTTGCCAAGGGTACCCGCTATTTGGAGCTGACCGAGGGTTACATCACCAAGCAGTTCCTCGATGCCAACAACGAGGTTTGCGGTTACGAGTATGTACACCTTGGCAAGATGATGGAAGCCATCAAGGGCGGCATGGACGCCAACGAGGCTATCAAGAAGTTCACTGGTTCTTACGGTCGTACGACTGAGGAGCAGGGTGCAGTAAAGGCTATTGACCCACGCAAGGAGTAATTGAAAATTGAGAATTGAAAATTGAAAATTAACAAGTAAAAACGATTATTCCTATGATAAGAAAAGTACAGTTTGAGAGTCAGGAGCGCCGTATCAACCAGGTTCTTGCTGCTCTGAAGGAGAATGGCATCAACAGTATTGAAGAGGCCAACGAGATTTGTGACAAGGCTGGTGTGGATCCCTACCTGATGTGTGAGGAGACCCAGCGCATCTGCTTTGAGAATGCCAAGTGGGCATACGTTTGTGGTGCTGCCATCGCCATCAAGAAGGGCGTGAAGACTGCTGCTGACGCTGCCGAGGCTATCGGTATCGGTCTGCAGTCGTTCTGCATTCCCGGTTCTGTGGCTGATGACCGCAAGGTAGGTATCGGACATGGCAACCTGGCTGCCCGTCTGCTCCGCGAGGAGACCGAGTGCTTCGCCTTCCTGGCTGGCCACGAGAGCTTCGCTGCTGCCGAGGGTGCCATCAAGATTGCCGAGATGGCCAACAAGGTTCGCCAGAAGCCCCTCCGCGTTATCCTGAACGGTCTTGGAAAGGACGCTGCCCAGATCATCAGCCGTATCAACGGCTTCACATACGTACAGACCCAGTTCGACTACTTCACCTCTGAGCTGAAGATTGTGAAGGAAGTTCCTTATGGCAACAACCCCAGCCGTCTGAAGGTTAAGTGCTATGGTGCCGACGATGTCCGCGAGGGTGTAGCTATCCTGTGGCACGAGAATGTTGACGTGTCTATCACGGGTAACTCTACCAACCCCACACGTTTCCAGCACCCCGTTGCTGGTACCTACAAGAAGGAGCGCGTGCTCGCTGGCAAGCCCTACTTCTCAGTAGCTTCCGGTGGTGGTACGGGTCGTACACTGCATCCCGACAACATGGCTGCCGGTCCTGCTTCTTACGGTATGACCGATACCATGGGCCGTATGCACTCTGACGCTCAGTTCGCTGGTTCTTCGTCAGTTCCTGCACACGTCGAGATGATGGGCTTCCTCGGCATTGGCAACAACCCCATGGTGGGTGCTACCGTTGCTATCGCCGTAGCCATCGACCTCGCACTGAACAAGAAGTAAAAAGCAATTAGCGCATTAAGGGGACGGTTTTCGCTGTGTCGTGACCATGACACAGGAGAACCGTCCCCTTTGTGTATATCCCCTTGCGTACTTACGTTCTCAATGCCCTCATGGCATTGAGAACGGCGAGAACAGTGACACCGACATCGGCAAAGACTGCCATCCACATGGTAGCGATACCTACGGCAGCGAGCAACAAGACAGCAATCTTGACACCAATGGCGAAGACTATGTTCTGTCGGGCGATAAACAGCGTACGACGGGCGATACGTACAGCGGTAGCAATCTTTGACGGGTGGTCGTCCATCAGCACCACGTCAGCTGCCTCTATAGCAGCATCACTACCCAGTCCGCCCATAGCGATACCCACATCAGCACGGGCCAGCACAGGAGCATCGTTGATACCATCACCCACAAAGGCGATGGTGGAAGGGTGAAGGCTGAGGGCTGCCATCTGAGACACCTTGTCGGTGGGAAGCAGTTCGGCATGGTATTCGTCTACGCCCAGTTGCTGAGCCACCCGCTGGGCCACATCCTCACGATCGCCAGTGAGCATCACGGTTTTCTTCACACCCAATGCCTTCAGTTGTAGGATGGCGTCGGCACTATCAGGCTTTACTTGGTCATTGATGACGATATGTCCTGCGTAGGTTCCGTCAATGGCAACATGAATAATGGTACCATTATCACCTTGTTCGCACTGGTGCCATTGAGCACCTATCAAGTCCATCATCTTCGTATTACCCACAGCAACCCTACGTCCTTCAATGGTAGCCTGAATACCCTTGCCGGCAATCTCCTCCACATCTGTCACCTTGCAACCGTCAGTAGCTTCTTCGGGAAAGGCGTCACGCAGGGCGGCACCAATAGGATGAGTAGTGGAGTGTTCCACATGAGCAGCGAGGTGCAGCAGCTGATATTCGCTGCACATCTCCGGATGTACTGCCACAACGGAAAAACGTCCATGTGTCAGCGTACCCGTCTTGTCAAACACCACCGTATCGACCTTGCTGAGAATATCCAGATAGTTGGCGCCCTTCACCAGTACACCCTTTCTCGATGCTCCGCCAATGCCTCCAAAGAAGGTCAGTGGCACGCTGATGACCAGTGCGCACGGACAACTGACCACGAGGAACATCAGGGCACGGTAGAGCCAGGTAGAGAAAGACGAAAGCAGTGGGAGGTGCTCGGTGAGAGAGATATATAATGGCGGCAGCACGGCGATAGCGATGGCCAGAAACACTACGATAGGCGTATAGATTCGTGCGAAACGGGTGATGAAAGCCTCGCTCTGAGATTTGTGTTCGCCCGCATCTTCTACCAATTTGATAATTTTCGATACAGTGCTCTCGCCAAAGGTTTTGGTGGTTCGTATGTGTATCAAACCGCTCAGGTTGATGCAGCCAGATATGATCTCATCGCCTACCTTCACCTCAAGGGGCATACTCTCGCCTGTCAACGCCATTGTGTTCAGGGTCGATGTACCCTCAGTGATAACGCCGTCGAGAGGAACTTTCTCGCCAGGCCGCACCACGATAACAGATCCAATTGCAACCTCCTCAGGGCCGATATCCACCACGTCTTCTTCTTGATTCTCACCTTTCACCTCTACATGAGCGATATCTGGACGGATGTCCATCAGATGAGAAATGCTTTCACGGCTCTTCCCTTCAGCATAACCCTCAAAGAGTTCGCCAATCTGGAAGAACAACATGACAAATACTGCCTCTGGAAACTCCGTCTCAGCGCCTGGCAGGAAGCCAATGCAGAGAGCGCCTATGGTGGCTATGGCCATCAGGAAATGCTCGTTGAAGGGGTCGCCCTCCAGCAGTCCCTCCACCGCTTCTTTCAAGGTCCCAAAGCCTATTATTAAATAAGGTACAAGATAGACCAACAGCAACTGCCATGTGGCGAGTGCCGTTGTCTTCTCTATG
>Ga0247608_10008587_pt1 | contig 10294 bp, 7 predicted proteins | sample 176DNAGHGlowgp2_FD_193490 | JGI IMG/M metagenome (GOLD analysis project Ga0247608, IMG submission 193490) | Sheep rumen microbial communities from Palmerston North, Manawatu-Wanganui, New Zealand - 1766 DNA GHGlow gp2 | ecosystem: Host-associated > Mammals > Digestive system > Stomach > Rumen ... | reverse complement strand
CGCCCATAGTTCCGTACACATAGATATTTCCTTCATCGTCAAAGGCCGTATTTGTGATCTGATTATAGTAATCTCCATAGGAAATCCCATCGCCACCGCTCCAGTAATGCGCCCACTTCCACTCGCCTTGGGCGGAGGCGGTGAGGGTGAGGAAAAGGGTAGCAAGCATTGCTACGAAAATGTGTATTTGTTTCTTCATATTGGTAAGATTTAATTGAACTTTCTACACCCTATAAATTGCTATATGCCGCTGTTTCGCTGAAGAAGAGCCCCGTGAAGGTGAACTGCATGGTGGTGGTGTCGCGATAAACCATCTGCCCTGGGATGTTCAGGAAGATGCGGTTGCCCTTCTCGTCCGTGTAATTCAGCGATCGGTCAGGCATGAGGAAGAAGTCCTCCGAAGTCAGCCCGAAGGTGTCCGTGGTGGTGGCGGTGACGGAGGTGCCGACCTGCTGCAGCTGGACGGCGGAGGCGAGCCTACAGTAGTTGCCGAACCCCATGCAGTCCAGATGAATGTACTCCCCACCGTCCAGAACACATCCGTCGCAGGTTTTTCCATCGTGCCCTATACACACAACGAACAATGTGGACGACGTTTTGCCGTCAGAAGGGACAACCACGACCCTGTTGGGCGAGGGCTGGCCCACTCCGGCATTCTTGCTTTCTTTCTCGCATGCGACAAGCAACAGCATGACCGCGAGTCCTGTCAATGTTAATAATTTTTTCATCGTGTTTGAATTTGAAAATGGTACATCTTTTATTTTTCGGCGACAAAAATACCAATAATCGCCGAGCTATTTTATACCCCATGCCAAAAATGTGTTCACCCATGCCAAAAATATGACGAAGTGCCGTGCGGATGATAGTTTTAGGGGGGGGGATATATTTGATAATCAATAATATATATTAGTATGGAATTTTAATGTCTCAAAACGTCGTTTTGGGGTATTATCGCCCCATGGGGGATTAACGGAAGGAATAAATTGGCTATCTTTGCCGCCGTATCCAAATATCAATGTTATGAGACACCAGAACACCATTGTCACCATTTCGCTGAACATCCTGTTTTGCGCCGCCCTGCTGTGGTTCTTCTCACGGAACGCGTTCCTCCGCCCGTATTTGGGCAGTCCGGCCAAGGAGACGCTTTCCGGATTGCTGCTGCTGGCCACGCTGTACGCCAACTACTTTGTCTTCTATCCGAAACTGTACCGTAGCCGCACGTCCCTGTATTGGCTTTCTGTCGTCGCCGCCTGTTGTGCGGCAGGATGCGTCGAGCTGGCCTTTGGCTACCCGTTCATTTCACAATGCCATGCTTTGCGGATCAAAGAAGTCGGGGCGTTCCATTATTTCTCCAAGCTCCTGTTCCTGGTCTTCAGCCGCAATTTCGCCTTCAACCTCTTCCCCTACATGTTGGGGGAGAGGAAACAGCTTCGGCAGTCTTTGGAAACGGAGGTCAGGGTCGTTTGTCAATATGCCAGAATGCTTGATGTTTGCGACGGGGACAACAACTGCCAGCACATACCCATTGACGACATCTTCTATTGCAAGAAGAACGGGAACGAGACGGATGTCTATACGGTGGGCGGCGTTAAATACACCCGCTTTTGCACCATCAAGTATTTGATCCAGCTCATCGGGGACGATGAGTTTGTCCGCATATCCCGCTCCTTCGTGGTCCCATTCCAGCACATCGCCTCGTGCGACGGAACGTCCCTGGTCATGAAGCCCGTGCCCTGGACGGAAACACCCCTCGCGTTCGATCTGGACACCCAAAGATACCCTCATGCCCCCGCCGCCATTGAGCAATATCTGCGCGCAGGCCATGAGGCCGCGGATGGCGTTCCGGCGAAAGGCAAGGACGGAAAGGGCAAAAAAAGCTTGTCTGTCCCGCCGAAAGAGAAGCTCGACGCCGTGCTCGGCTACATCCGGAAGCACCCTGGCTGCCGCTCCACGGAACTCATGTCCCACACGTCCTATTCACAGACCACGATGGACAGGTGCCTGTTCGAGCTCAAAAAGAGGGGGCTTGTCGAATACGCCGGAAGCAAGAAAAGAGGCGGATACCACCTGACCAACACCTCGCAGGATAGCGAAAAGGTAGATACAACTCAACCTGTGGGGAAAGCAACAGAAAATGAAAGAGATACCGTCCAAGAGAAGCCGAAAGAGGCGAAATCGGAGTTGAAGAATCATGAATAATGGGAAGACTTGATTTTACCGTTCAATTGGGCAGACATTCTTTTTAAATATATTGTATTGAAAAAAAGCATACTTTTGCCACCGATATGCCGAGGCATATTCACTTTAAATCCCGGCACCGCCAAGCCATTTTTGACGGTGCTTTTTGAACCCAATTTGTACCCCGCGTATGCCTAAAATCGCGTATCAATATGAATATCAAACAGATGTGAAAGATATAGAATTAACCCCACACAAGCCGAAGGCGCAGTGTGGGGCTTGTCGGACGCGCGGAGCGCAGTATGGGGCGGTCAGAATGACGAAGAAATAACGAATAATGAATAGCAAACAACAATTCCAAATAGGCAACGTTACCATAGGAGGGAACGCTCCCGTGGTGGTGCAGTCGATGACTAACACGGATACGGCTGATGTGGTCGCGTCAGTGGCACAATGCAAACGGATGATCGATTCCGGGGCGCAGATGGTACGTCTCACTGTACCGTCGCTTCATGAGGTGGAACCGTTGAGAGAAATACAGAACCGTTTGAAATCAGATGGTTACGGACAGATCCCGCTTGTCGCCGATGTGCATTTCAACCCTAAAGTGGCGGAAGCAGTGGCCACGTTCATGGACAAAGTCCGTGTGAACCCCGGCAACTTCACCGACAAGCGCAACTTCTCGCAACTCGACCTTTCCGAGAGCGAGTATGCCGCGCAGGTCGAGCGTATGGCGCTGCGTGCCAAACCGTTGTTCGAGATTTGCAAGGAACACGGCACGGCGCTACGCATCGGCATCAACCACGGCTCGCTGTGCGACCGCATCGTCAGCCGCTACGGCAACACCCCCGAGGCGATGGTGCAGTCGGCCCTCGAATGGCTCGACATCTGCGATGAGTACGATTTCCACAAGCTGGTATTCTCGATGAAATCCAGCAACGTGCTGACCATGATGACGGCTACCAAACTGCTGCACGACAGTATGCTACAGCGTGGTGCCTCCTATCCACTGCATCTCGGCGTTACCGAGGCCGGCAACGACAAAGAGGGTAGGGTGAAGTCGGCGGCGGGCATCGGGGCGTTGCTGCTGATGGGCGTTGGCGACACGATTCGAGTCTCCCTCACCGAACCGCCGGAGAACGAGTCTCCGTTTGCCCACAAACTCCTGCAATCTATTGAGAATCTGGATGTCCAAGATTTGAACATCCAAGATGGAACCTTGATTTTTGAAGATGATTCTGACGACGAAGAACGCTGGTACTGCCGGGCTGCAGCCGCTACGGGCTATGCCCATTTCACGCACAAATTGCGTGACCTCAAACTGGTGAATCCGCATTTCTCTGCATCCCAAATCACTGACTACGAATCCCTTATTATGCAGGCCTGCCGTATCAAGATTCTGAATACGGAGTTTGTGGCGTGTCCCTCCTGCGGGCGCACGCAATACGACATCCAGTCGGTGTTTGCGGCGGTGAAACGGCGCTTCGCCGGCTATCCCGGTCTCAAAATCGGGGTCATGGGCTGCATCGTCAACGGTCCCGGCGAGATGGCCGACGCCGACTACGGCATCGTGGGCGCCTCCCACGGACTCGTCTGCGTCTATGAAGGCAAAAAACGCGTTTCGGAGCCGATGCTGCCTGAGAAAGCGATGGATATTCTTGAAAAATTGATAATTGATAATTGATAATTGATAATTGATAATTGATAATGAGGAAACCCTACAAACTTTCATGATCGTGAAACTGTTAACCTCTTAACCTTTAACCTCTAAACCTTCTAACCATAACCCTCAATAACCTATAACCCATAACCAATAACCATTACAAAAAAATGTACATCCTCGGAATAGAATCCTCATGTGACGACACTTCGGCAGCAGTGATTGAAAACAACGTCATCCTGTCGAATGTGATTGCAGGACAGAAAGTCCACGCGGAATACGGCGGCGTGGTGCCGGAGCTTGCGTCGCGTGCGCACCAGCAGAACATCATCCCTGTGGTCGATACGGCCTTGAAGCGCGCCGGCATCGGCAAAGAGCAGCTCTCGGCCATCGCCTTCACCAACGGGCCCGGACTGTTGGGGTCGCTCTTAGTGGGCAATTCCTTCGCCAAGTCGATGGCCTTCACGTTAGGCATCCCGCTCGTGCAGGTCAACCACCTGCAGGCGCACGTGTTGGCGCATTTCTTGGATATGCCTGGTGAGGAAAAACCGAAGCCGCAGTTTCCGTTCCTCTGTCTCACCGTTTCAGGCGGCCATACGTTGCTGTTGCAGGTTAACGACTACTTCGACATGACCAAACTCGGTGGTACCATCGATGACGCGGCGGGCGAAGCCTTCGACAAGGCAGCCAAGATATTGGGATTGCCTTATCCTGGCGGCCCGGTTATCGACAAATATGCGAAGGAAGGCGACCCGAAACGGTTCCAATTCGCCATCTCACACCTGCCAGGACTGGATTACAGTTTCAGCGGGTTGAAAACCTCGTTCTTATATTTCGTTCGTGACCAGCTCAAGGAGAACCCGAACTTCATCGAGGAAAACATTCACGATTTGGCGGCTTCGATGCAGTATGCCATTGTCAAGTCATTGACAGACAAGGTGAAGAAGGCGTTCAAAGAGTGTGACTGCAAGGATTTGGTGCTTGCCGGTGGCGTGTCGGCGAACTCCGGTTTGCGTGACGCCATGACCGATCTTGCTCGCCGTTACCATCGCAACATCTTCCTTCCGCCGCTCTCTCTCACAACCGACAATGCAGCCATGGTGGCTGTATGCGGCTATTTCAAGTATCAGAAGGGCGAGTTTGTGGGGTATGATGTCGCCCCGTACAGCAGTCAGGCGTAGAAACGTATTGCATACGTCCAAATTCAATTGCAATTGTTGTAGTGTTTCATTTTTTTTGTATGTTTGCAAACTTTTTTTGCAAATCTAATATTTCCCAATATGAGAAAATTATCTTTATTCAGTTTATTGTTGATTATTGTGTGCCAGCTGGCTGCACAGCGGGTCACGGAGAACCAGGCAACCCAGGCATGCCAGCGTTTCTTGATGGAAAGGAATCATGCGGCGTTGGCGGATGGTGTCAAATTGGCCGAAGTTTACACTCAAGAGAATGGTGAGAGTGCACTCTACCGATTCCAGTTGCCAAAAGCTGGTTTTGTGCTTGTGTCTGCCTCGTTGACCACCCCTCCGATTCTGGCATATTCTTTCGTTAACAATTTCGAAATGATCCCGCCCGTGGAGGGCTTCTTTTATCTTTACAAAAACGAGATCTCCTATGCGGAGGAACAGCATTGGGATGCCAAGCCAAAAGCCGCTGCGGCGTGGAAACGTTATCTTGCCGAGGAATTCATCCCCGAAAAAGACGCCGCCAATGAGGTGGGACCCTTGTTGACCACCTTCTGGAACCAGAATAAATACTACAACACCTATTGTCCTTGGGATGCGGCATCGGGTTCTTACTATGACTACCGTGTCCCTAACGGATGTGTCGCGTTGGCATGTGCACAAATCATGAATTACCACCGCTATCCGGATCACGGCGTTGGGTCTTCTTCTTATATACCTCAAGGTTATCCTCGTCAGACGGTCAATTTTAACAAACACATATATCATTATGATGCTATGTGCAATGAACCGACCAGTTATGCCAATGAAATTGCCAAACTGGCATACCATTTCGGAGTGGCCATACAAATGGGGTACAGTCCCGACGGATCAGGAGCCAATACAGGCAACGCGAAGGAAAAGCTGGTTTCCATATTTAAATATGACCCGAATATCGCTACTTATTACAGAAGTGTTTATCTGGATACCGTGGTTTCTGAGTATATCCAAATCCTTAAGGATGAGATTGATAACAAAAGAGTGATCTATTATTCGGGCTGTTCGGAAGACTTCAGCAATTGTCATGCATACGTTCTGGATGGTTATGATGCTGATGACCATTTTTCTATTAATTATGGCTGGGGAGGAGCCTCGAACGGATTTTATGCCATCGATAATTTCGTGGCAGGCCCTATGCATCTGGACTACGGATCAGAGGCAGTGATCAAGATTTTCCCGTCTGCCGCGGTGGAAAGCCATTATTGCCAAGGTCACCAGCGAAATACGGCTAGTTTCGGCTATGTGGCGGATGGCTCTCCCACTACGAAACCTTATCAACCCAATCCCGACTGCTCCTGGATGGTGGCAGTACAAAGTGCCACCGGCTATGAGTTCAAGTTCGACCGTCTTGACCTGAACGAAGGGGATTATGTGACCATTTATAACGGCCCGACAGAGGAGAGTGGCGTGCTCGTGTCTTTTACCGGTTCCGAGCTGCCGACAGGGACTTATGAGGTCGATGCCGATAGCGTGCTGATCACGTTTGTGGGCAATACTAACAATACCGAACACTATGGATTCCTGATTTCGTATTCCTCGTACTTGCCTGCGCGTACATGCCATTCGATCACGAATCTGCCCAATGTGTGGAATGCCGTCCTTTCTGATGGCTCCCAGGAGGGCGAGAAATACCTGCCGCAAACAAATTGCACGTGGAATATCACCCACAACTTCATTTCCGGTTATGCCTTCGCTTTCCCGAAATTCAACATGGGCTATGGTGATTTTGTGGATGTGTATGACAATACAACGAATCCGCCAACATTATATAAGCGGTTTGACATCTATGACCAGCCTGATGACGTTTATACGGTGAATTTCAAGAAAATGCGTGTGAATTTCGTCAGTGACAACTGGGATCAGAGCGAAGGATTCAATATGGAGTTTTATGCTATCGCTTCTGTGGAGGATTATAATGGTATTGAAGATCTGATTGTCTATCCGAATCCCGCCACTAACTATGTGAATGTGGAGTTTACTATTCCTCAATCTGAAAGAATTACTTTCCGACTGATGGATTTGACAGGTAAGATGTTGAAAAATGCCACTTTGGATGGTGTCGCCGGTTCGAACCAGTATAAGTTTGATATCCATGGCGTCTCTAAAGGTTTGTATTTGTTGGAGATTGTCACCGATAACGGCAAATCCGTTCGTAAAATCACGGTACAATAATCTTGAATTTTGATGAAGAAACGGGTTCTTATGGCCATGAGCGGCGGCATTGACAGCAGTGTCGCCGCTATATTGTTGCAAGAACAGGGTTTTGACCTTGTCGGCGTGACGTTCCGCACCTTCGACCAAATCACGGAGAGCTGTATCGCCCGCGAGAAGGGCTGCTGCTCCGTGGATGCCATCTTCGAGGCGAAACACCTGGCCGAGAAACTCGGCTTTGAACACCATATCCTTGACGTCCGCGACCTCTTCAAGAGAACGGTCATCCAGGATTTTATCGACCAATATCTGCAGTGCCGGACCCCGAATCCCTGCGTGCTCTGCAATCCCATCATCAAGTGGGGTAGGGTGCTGGAGATGGCCGACGAGCTCGGCTGCGACTACATCGCCACTGGCCACTACGCCCGCATCGCGCAATCCGGCGACCGCTATTTCCTCCAAAAAGGCGTTGACACTCAGAAAGATCAGACCTATTTCCTGTGGAAGTTGACCTCCGAAATGCTTCAGCGGACATTGTTTCCGTTGGGCGGTTTGACCAAGCAGGAGGTACGGAAGATTGCGGCGGACCACGGCTTTGTGAAGCTCTCGCAGAAGAAGGAGAGCGAGGAGATCTGTTTCGTGACAGACGACGATTACCGTCATTTCTTACAAGACGAAGTTCCTGATTTGCAAGAACGTATGCCCGTCGGCGAGTTCGTGACCACGGAGGGAAAGGTGGTGGGGAAGCATCAAGGACTGTACAACTACACGGTGGGACAGCGCAAGGGCTTGGGCATCGCGTTGGGTGAACCGGCGTATGTGGTGGCTCTGCAGCCCGATACGAACCGCGTGATTTTAGGCAAACGGGAGGATTTGCAGCATAGTCGCTGCGTCGTTTCCGGCTTGAATATGGCGAAATACGCTGATTTTGAGAACGGGATGAGGGTGACGTGCCGTTCGCGTTACCGCAGTGCGGGCACGCCGGCCACGCTCCGCCATCTGAACGATACCTCTGTGGAAGTCTTGTTTGAGGAACCCGTTTTCGCGGTCACGCCCGGACAGAGCGCCGTCTTCTATGAGGGCGACGACTTGGTGGGCGGCGGAATCATCGAATCATAACAAAATGAAAATGACGATGTTATGATTAGCCCCAATGCCATTAACTATACTTTCCAACAACTTCTTAAAGTTGCTTTACCCGACTTCGATACCTCTTTTTTTAACATAGAAATCTTGGAATCAGGGTATTGCGTACATTTTGGTCAAGCGTCGATTACGATGCCTCGTATGAATGATGCGCAGTGGCAAGACTTTTTGAAAGGGGAAATGAAGCCTTGTTTTGTCAATAATGTGGCAGAAACAGGACAGATTCCTTTGTTTGGCCCGGAGGATAATCCTTTTGATATTATTATGCCCTCCTTCGCGTTTTTGTCGCGATATGAGGAGTTCTTCTCGGATGAGCCGGATGCTCACGGGCGTTTTCCTTATCAAAATAGCCTTGTTCAGAAGTACAATTTAGTGGAAATTCCGATTGTGGATGAGTATGCAATGATTTTGCGCAGGAATTTGTGTGCTTGTTTCCCAGAGAAGTTCACGCCATCACCTCGCAAGCCACGTGTTGTGCCCACTCATGACATCGATCTTCTTTACCGTTTCAAGAGCCGTTTTCAGGCGTTGAAGTCCATCTTCGGACGGGATATGCTGATTAATCGGGATATGGCGATGGTTAAACAATCGTTGCTAGAATACCGAAAATGGAAGTCAGATGATTTTGAAGATCCTTATATTCAAGCGATTATGGAATTTGCTACGAGGGAACAGGCCGCTGGTCTCGAACCGGTCTTCTTTTTCAAAGCTCTGCATGACGGGGAGGACGACGCCACCTACGACTTTCGCGATGTACGCTTGCAAAGGATATGGGCGCATATTGACAATAAGCAAGGAATTGTAGGATTACACGGTAGTTACAGAAGTGCTGATGTGATAGGACTTTTGCGAGAAGAGCAGGAACGGTTGGATGAACATTTGGCCCGTTTTGGGCGAAAGGTCACTTGTTCCCGCCAGCATTATCTCCGGTCCCGTTTTTATATTGATGAACATTTCCTGCATTCGTTGGATTTGTGGCGAGATGCCGGCATCACCGACGACTACACCCTCGGGTTCGCGGAACGGTGCGGCTTCCGCTGCGGCACCTGCCACCCGTACCCGCTCTACGATGTGCGCCACGACAAAGTCACGGACATCATCGAACACCCGCTCATCGTCATGGACGGCACGCTGTTTGACTATATGAAACTCTCCGTGGAGGATGCCCGCGCTCTGACGCAACGGCTGAAGCAACGCTGCCTCGATGTCGAGGGCGATTTCGTGTTCCTCTGGCACAACCATGCCACGACGCGGGAGTTTGAACCGTATTATAGGGAGGTGTATTTGCCGTTAATTATAAACGATGATGCGATGATGCGATGATGCGATGATGCGATGATACGATGATGCGATGATGCGATGATACGATGATGCGATGATGCGATGATGCGATGATACGATGATACGATGATGCGATGATACGATGATACGATGATAAGATGATGCGATGATACGATGATACGATGATAAGATGATAAGATGATACGATGAACGAACGATGAATGAATGATGAAAATATTACACATTATATCAAATGAGATCGACCGGACACGTGTGGAACGCGTGACGAGATATATGTCGGAAGAATTTGAACACCAATTCGTCATGTCAGAAGAATTGGGTTCGGTGAAATGTCCGGTCGATGTGATCCATGCGCACCGTTGGTTCGGATGTGGGCAGACGGCATGGAATTATGCTTCATCAAGTCATCTGCCTTATGTGGTGGATGTGGTGCAAAGCGACTTGGATGCGTACCACAAGTTGTTCGTGTTCAATAAGAAAAGTGCGGAAAATGTGCTTTTGGAGGCAGCGCGGGTGGTCTTTACCAGCCAGTCGCAACAGGATTTCTTGGCGCAGCATTTGCCGTCCAAAACCGCCGACACCGTCTTCTTCCATTCCACGATGTTGTTCGAACCTTTGAACCCCTATTGGATTA
>Ga0247608_10008586_pt1 | contig 10294 bp, 7 predicted proteins | sample 176DNAGHGlowgp2_FD_193490 | JGI IMG/M metagenome (GOLD analysis project Ga0247608, IMG submission 193490) | Sheep rumen microbial communities from Palmerston North, Manawatu-Wanganui, New Zealand - 1766 DNA GHGlow gp2 | ecosystem: Host-associated > Mammals > Digestive system > Stomach > Rumen ... | reverse complement strand
CTACTAATGCTATTAACGTTATTCCTCGATTTTTTGTTTTATTGTTAAAAACCATATTAAACTCCCACCTTTACTTTTGTTTTTATATTTTACACTTATATTTTTATAAAAAAAATAATGTTTGTCAATATCATTTTTTTTATTCAGTGTCTTTAACCCTTGTATTTACATAGATTATGTACTTTGTTACATTTTTGTTACGTTTTCATTACATTTTTGTTACGTTTTGTTTTTTCGTTACATAAGCTTTTATCAAGATTCCACACTAATCTAATAAATCAATCCATTGTTTAATTATTTTTTCTTTAGAAAAGTCTCTAATTCTTTCTTTTGATTTTTTTTGATAATGTAATCTTACTTCATTATTCTTTAATATTTCCAAGATTGCTTTAGATAATTCTTTTATATTCTTCTCTTCTTTTATAACGGGTACTAAAATACCATATTTTTCATATGTCATTTCTGTATTATCTTTATATAGATCAGTATCTGGCGCTATTATTTCCCTTGTTCCTGCTTTGCAGTCTGTAGATATTATTGGCAATCCACAATACATTGCCTCAAGTATAGCATTTGACATACCTTCATAATACGAACTTAACACAAAAGCTTTAGCCCTATTTAGAAATATGTATGGATTTTTTTGAAATCCTAATAAAAACACATTTTTTTCTAATTTCATTTGCATTATTTTCGCTTTAAGTTCTTGTTCCAGTTCTCCTTGCCCTAAAATTAGTAATTTAGCATCAGGAATTTCATCTACAACTTTTCTAAAAGCTACAATCAAGTTTGCTTGTCCCTTTTGATAAGTTAATCTGCCCACATTTATAATAGTTTTTTCTTTTGACTCGCTAAACTCATTGTTTTCATCAAGCATATCCTCTATTTTTTTCTCATCACAAAAGTTATATATTGTAGTTATTTTTTCTTCTTTTGCATTATATTTTTTAATTTGCTCTGTTTTTAAAATATTTGACACAGTAACTATTTTATCTGAAAATTTTCCTGATTGCCTATTTATATATCTATACTGTATTTCTCTTTCAGATGCTGATAAATAATTTCTGATTGATATTATTGTAATATCATTTGTTTTTGAAAATGTGTTATAAAAGTTCATTTTTGAAGTAAAACTGATTGAATGTGTTATATGGTATTTCTTTTTAATATTTCTTATTTTATTAATATAATATAGTCTTTTAAATAGTTTATTTTTTCCTATCCCAATGACTATTCTATTTACATTGCAATTATAATCTTCTTCTGTTTTATCAGCTATTGTAACTAAAATTACTTTATATATTTTTGCTAGCTCTTCAGATATATTTGAAATAACTCTTTCTGCTCCTCCGTTTCTTAATTGAGGAATAAGTAACATTATTGAATTTTCTTTATATTTTTTCTTATAAAATAATCTATTAAAATAAAATAATACTTTAATAATTGTTATTTCAATAGGCTCTCCTACTTTTCTTTTCCATTTTTTATAAAAATTATTTATTGGATTAATCATTTTTATCCTTCCATTATTTATATTTTTCTCTCTTTTAGCACATATATTTTTCATACCATAATTGAAACATATAATAATTCCACAAGATTTGACCATAATTACTATCTACATTTTTATCTTTTATAATATTTAATAATTGTTTCAAAATGTCATAATCAAATATACTCTGTTTTTTAATAAAGTTTTGTTCCGATAATCTTAAAATATCATTATATAAATATCTATTAATCCATTTTATTATTGGTATTCCAAAACCTTTTTTCCCATTCTCTAATAAATCTTTTGGTAAATAATCAAATAGAATTTCCTTTAATATGAATTTTTTATTAGAATGATAATATTTGTATTTTTGCGGTATTTTAAATGAATAATCAACTAATTCTGTACTTAAAAATGGGCTTTGCATATTTATTCCATTATTAGAAGCACATCTATCTGTTTTGGTATTTAACCTAACAGCTAAAAAAGTATCTATGTCTATTATCATTCGTTTAACTTGCCAACTTCTGTTATTAATGCTTTTATCATATTCATATATATGCTTATTCTTTTCTATAAATAATCCTTTAAAATAATATTCTTTAAATATAGCATCTACTTGACTTTGACATTTTATATTTGTATTTCTAAATATATACTTTAATTTTGTATTATTAATCATTTTTTTACTAATATTAAGATTTAATGGATTAATTAATTTATGCATTTTCTGTAATTTATATAATTTGTCATATATAGTTGATTCACAAAATATCTGATCCGCTCCATCTCCAGAAATTGCAAGCTCCACTCCATTTTTTTTAGCAAATTCATTTAAAATAATAGTTGGAATTTGAGAAGCATCTGCAAATGGTTCATCATAATATAAGGGCACTTTTTTTATTGTTTCAAGAATATCTTTTTCATTTATATAGTGTTCATGATGGTTTGTTCTTAAATATTTAGCAATTCTTTTTGACTTCTCCGCTTCATTTCTTTCTTTTTCATAAAACCCTATAGAAAATGTATCAATATTTTTGATTTTCAATTTCTTACATAGTAATGATGTTACTAAACTTGAATCAATACCACCACTCAAGTATATTCCAGCTTTTTTATTATCCATAATCATAGATTCTAAATTATGCACTAACATATCTTCAACTGTTTTTTTTGCAATATTAAAATCCTTAATGCATTTTCTTGAATTACTGTTATAAGAATCTATGCAATTCCAATATGTTTTATTAATAATATTTCCACTATTAAATACTAAAAAATGACCATGCTCTAATTTAAATGTATTTTCAAAAATTGTGTCTGGTTCATTTATATAGCTATATCGGAAATATAATGATAATGCATTATTATTAATATTCTTTATGAATTTGGGATATTTAATAATAGACTTTAACTCAGATGCAAAAACAATGGTATTACCATCTATATAATAATATAATGGTTTTGTCCCTAATGGGTCTCTTCCTAATATTAATTTATTAATTTTTTTATCAAATAAAGCAAATGCATAATATCCTTTTAGCTGATAGATAAAACTTTCTCCATATTTTTTATATAATTCAATTATACTTTCGGTATTTTTAAAATTCCCATCCACTACAACATATATATTATCTCTACACTCTATATTTTTTATATCGTAGCTTAAATTTGCCACTCCCCAATTTTGTTCTGTGTATTTTTGTATATTATTACCTCTATTAATAATTGCTTTTGACATATCACTTAAAACATTTATATCAATATTATTTTTTGAAACATATCCACATATACCACTCATATTATCTCCCTATTCCTGCTATTATCTCTAATCTTTGCTTTAAATATAATAAATCTATTACATCATTATATACATATATTTTACCAGATTTATCGCTTATTTCCTCATCTTTACTTTCATATTCATACTTAGTTCCGTTAAATATACAATTTTTTGCTATTATTTTTGAATTATCAGTAGCAATTATTCCATGTGAATTTAAATCTATAAACTTTTTGTATTTTTGTCTAATTTCTTTTTTATTTTTTTTACTAATTAAATTATAATTTATTTTACTTGAATCCACATAATTATTATAAACATATATATCACTATTTTTAGCTAAAGGAACTCTCGTTTTTACATTGTAAAACAGATTATCATGTATTACAATATTTCTACATTTTTTATCATTATTATCTGTTCTCACTAAATATAGCTTATATTGATATGACGATAATTGTTTTATCTCCTCAATACTTAAATATATTTTTTTTCTTAAATAATAATACATTGGATATTCTTCTATATTCTTTTCCAATTCTTCAAATTGTTTATTATAGAATTTATCATTTATTAAATCTATTTCATTTAATCTGCAATTTTTTATTGTAATGCCATTACTATTGATTATATCTGTTATTCCATCATATGCTTTACTAAATTCACAATTTGAAATTTCTATATTTTCACTATTTCTTATCGTTATATAATCCCAGTCATTTTTATCATATCTAGCTTCCGAATATTCATCCCATTCCCACATTTCTTCCATCTTAATATTACTTATTTTTATATTTTTACTATTATTTATTAGTATGTTTGTGTGTAATAGTTTGCATCCTGAAAGAGAATATATAATTAAATTATTTTTATTCTGTATTTTTAATTTACTTACTCCCGTTTCTTTCAAAATAGGATGTGTTAGAGGCTCATTATGCTTATTTAAATATTGGCTTTCTATTCCATATTTTTCAAAAAGCTTATATCCCATATCTATATCTTTTGTAATTTCTATAATCTGTATATTTCCATTTTCTAGGGCTTTTACAAATTCCATTGAATTTGTAACTACAGCCTTATTTTCTTGAGTTTCACTTATGATTATCTCTACTTCATTAAACTCAGAACTTTGTTTTTTATATATGATATTATCATATATAAAGGAAAAAAGTATTATTACAATAATTGCGGTTAAACATATTATTACATTTTTTTTCATTTACTTACTCCAACTTAGATTTCTTCTATTACGCTAATCCATTTCTCTATTATATTTTCTATTGAAAAATCTTTAATTCTATTTTTCGAAGCTATTTTATAAAACTCAAATTTGCTTTTGTTTTCGAAAAGATTTATAACTAAATCTGCCACTTCATTTTCTTCATTACTAATACTGTCACTAAAATCAATATTTTCACTTAAACTTGGAAATAAAACTCCGTTATCAGGATATAATATTTCTCTATTTCCTCCCAAACAGTCAGAAGCAATTATTGGTAAACCACATGCCATTGCTTCTAGAATTACATTTGACATTCCTTCAAAATTTGAAGTTGAAATAAAAATATCACTTTTATATAAATACTTATACGGATTTTCTTTGAATCCAAGAAATATAACATTTTTTTCTATTTTTAGTATTTTAGCTAATTTTTTAAGTTCAGATTCTAAATCTCCTCTTCCTAAAATAATCAGTTTTGCTTTTGGATATTTTTCTTGAATTTTTTTGAAAATTTTTATTAAATGCCACTGTCCTTTTTGCGGTATAAGTCTTCCAATATTTATTATTTTTAATTCATTTTCTAATAACTCTTTTTCATCTATTTTTTCATAGGTTTTTTTTTGTACTTGTTCTAGGTTAATTAAATTATATATTACTTGTACTTTTTTATCGTTAATACTATATGTTTTTTTTAAATCACTATATACCATTTCTGATACAGGTATTATTCTATCAGCTTTATTAAATGATATTTGATTAATTAAATTTCTTAATTTACTTTTATTTAGTTTTGATTGAATATTTCTTATAGAAATTATTGTTTTATCTTTATATCTACTCAATACATTTACTATGTTAGGTCCAGGCAAAAAACTTATAGTACAATCTATTCTTAACTTTTTTTTTATTTTTTTCACTTTATATATCCTAATAATGAAATGATGTATTTTTTTTAAAATGTTTTTTGACTCTGGTGTTTTTAAATCTATAATATCTACTTCTGGCTTATACTCTTTTATAGAATTATCAAAAACCACCATTGTAAGATTATATCTATTTTTTAAGCTATTTGCTAAATTAGTAATTGCCTTTTCAGCCCCACCATTTGAAAGCTTTTGTATAATTAATAGAACATTTTTCATTGTTTATATTTTTCCTTTCACATCAACAAAAACATCTAAAGAAGATTAAGTTTTACAATATTCTAGAAATTTTATAAAATCTAATTTTTCAAACATTATCTAGCATTTTTAAATTATCAATATATATTCTAGTTTTTTCGTTATCTAATACCAGTTTTAGTCTATTTTTCATAGCATTATATATCGTTTTATTATTTGCACCAACTTCATTTATCCATATATTATTTACTTTTTCTAATATTTCATCTTGGTTTTCCTCATTCATCATATCTATTGTGTTTAAAATAATGGTATTATATATATTCGTTGATTTGTTTTTTTCAATATCAGTAATAAATCTTGCACATTTTATAATTTCACTTTCTATATTATTATTTGGATAGGTCAGTCCTTTGTTCTTTATACTAGATAAACTGTTCATTTTTTCTTCGTAATTTTTGTAATAATATGGTGATAGTATTATTTTTAGATTTGCTTCTTGTAGTTGCTCATATTCTGTTTTATTTTTATCTTCTCTATAATTCATTTGTAAAGTTATAGTTTCTCCTATGTTAATGTATAATAGTAAAACAAGAAAAACTGTGTATATGTATTTATATATTTTTTTTACATATATTTTATTATCCTTAAACATTATGCTATTTATAATGGCTATAAAAATATACATTTCAAATAATATAAGTTGAAAATGAAAATCAAAATCGGCAATACTATGTAATATTAGTGTAAATAATCCAATAATAATACTAATCAATATAATGTTATTTTTTTGTTTTTTTATTGCTCTGAATGATACATCAATTAGTTTTATTACTAATATCACATAAATTAAAAAACTAAATACACCGTTTTGTAAGAATAACTGTAATGGGTAGCTGTGTTCGGCAATTGTTTTTATTTTGATTCCATCCATATTAGAATGATTCCATGCATTACCACCTAATCCAAATATAGGGCTAGTCTTAATTATATCTATTGCTTTTTTCATATAAATAATTCTTAAATTTGTAGATGCCGTTTTTATTTTAAATTTTTCAATTCTATTTACAAAACTAATAGGAATTAGTTTATAATATATTTTTATATTTTGCTCATTTAATTTAGCTGAATATATTACTAATTTTGATTTATTATTGGTTTCTTGACTTGATATTGATACTGTTATAGATTCCGTATTATCTATTGTTGTTATATCTAATTCTTTTATTCCTTTATAATTATCAAAAACTAATTTGTCTATTTTTATTTCTTTTTCCTCTTCATCTAGTTGTTTAATTGCAATTGTAAAATTATTTTCTATATTTGAAATAGCTTCAACATCAAATTTAAATTTATAGTTTTCATTTTTTTCTACCTTAATATTTTGTCTTCTATAATTTCTTTTATAATTATTATTATTAAATAATTCTAAATGATCTGGTTGATTTGCATATAACACTGACATTAGTATTATACCTACTAAAGTAATAATCGAAACTATTATTACTATTTTTTTGTTAATTTTTTTTAGTTTTAATTTTTCTATACTAAAGTATAGCAATAATTGTAAAATAGCAACTATTAGTAATATAAAGCATAAAACAATAGTATTTGATTTATTAATAAAATATGTATAAATGCAATAATATATAAATGCACTTACTGAACTTAATATTAAAGCTTTTATTAATTGTCTTTTTTCATTCTTTAAAATTATAAAATATATAATTAATAAAACAATTGTAATAAACCAACATAATCTGGAATAAGACATAATAATTCCAAAAAACTGAATAAATAAAAATGTTAAATAAGTCATTTTTTTTATTTTATTTTGTTCTTTTATATAATTACCTAATGTTAAAAATAATATAGAACTAATATATATACAAAAAACATTGGGATATTTAAATAAAGACATCATTCTTTCAGGAGACTCTTTAAGCAAAATTGGAGTTCTTAAAAAATTATATAAAAAGTCTAAATAATTTGATGACATCATATCTATTCCAATTAGAACTAAAACAATGCTCATATATATAAATGCTTTTATAACAATGTTTATATTATTATCATTATCTTTTATGTATATTTTTATTATAAAATAAATATTTAGAGCTGAGATGTATCTTAATATGTCTTCTATCGTGTCTATTAAGCTTAAATACTTATTAAAAAATAATGGTATTAATGTTGAAAATGATAATAAGACAATTAGAATATCTATTTTATTTATACATAAATGTTGTTTTTTATCTATATTATTCGCAATAAATATTAAAGCTAAAATATTAATTAACACATTTATAATATATAGATTATATCTTAAGGGACTTCCTGGTAATAGATTTATAATTGTTAAAATACATACCATCAAGCAATTTAATACTTTACTTTTTTTAAACATCTTTTAGAATTCCTCTCAACAAACTATTTCATCAATCTTCATTATAAGATTTTAATACCTCTCTTGTTTTTCACTTTTTACTTTTTTATTATTTATGATTTTTTATAATAGAGATTTTTTGTTTAATTCTATATTGTTAAACTATTTTATATTATACTCATTATTAGACTGTTTTTCAATTAATTAGTATTATTTTTTTCATTTTCTGTAACCATTTTACAAAATTGGAAATATATGGTATAATATAATGTGTTAAACATTTAAAAGGAGGATTAATTTTGGATTCATTAACTCAAATATTTGATAATTATTATATTCAAACTATAATTAAAATAGTATTGATTATCATTCTATCTGGAATAATAGGTTTAGAACGTGATTCATGGAACAAACCTGCTGGATTTAGAACACATGCTTTAGTAGGTATCAGCTCTGTTTTAGTTGTTTTATGTGGTGAATATTTCTTCAAAACATTTAATGCAGGTGATCCAACAAGAATTCCCGCACAACTTTTGTCAGGAATTGGGTTTATTGGTGCAGGTACAATACTTAGAGATGGATTTAATGTTAAAGGATTAACAACTGCAGCTAGCTTACTTGCAGTTACTTGTATAGGTTTATGTATTGGAGCAGGTTTTTATTTTATAGGTATAACTGCTACAGTTATTTCTTACCTTGTACTATCATATTCATATCTTTTAACTGATAGATTAGACCACTTTATTAGTAGCGAAATTCGTATTTCTTATAAAGGGGATAAAGAAACTATAATAAAAAATTTAGAACTATATTTTGATTCAAAAAATATAGTCATAAAAAAAATGGATCTTGATGATGAAAATATATCTACAGAATCCGACAATGAAACTAATTCTAATAATGAAACAACATCTGAAAATAAACTTAATAATATAGTATTCCATATTAAGTATGACCATAATATTAAACTAAGTAATATTATTACTAAAATTGGAAGTATAGAGAATGTATCTAAAGTTGAGGAACGCTAATTCTCAACTTTTTCTTTTATATATTAATTATTTCCACATTATTATAAAAATGTTTAATTATATCTTCATAGGTTGAGCCTTGTTTTGCCAAACTATTCGCACCAGTTTGGCTCATTCCTACACCATGCCCATATCCTTTTACAAAAAATACTACCGAATTATCTTTTATTTCAAAATTAAAATTTGTTGATTTTAATCCAAATAGACTTCTAAGTTCTGTTCCGGCAATTTGAATATTGCCAATTTTTATAGTCTTAACTCTTCCACTTTCAGTAAATTCTAAAATCTTTATGCAATCTATCTCGTCAAAATCTATTATTGTTTCTTGATGTTTTTCCTTTATTTTATTAACAAAATCTTGTTTTGTTATTTCCACTTCTGAATTATACTCTGAATACCCATCTTCCCCAGAAGTTTCTACACTTTTTAGATATGGAAAGTTTTGTCCACCCCAAACATTACTAGCTGTTTCAGTTATTCCTCCACTATTAGAGTGAAAAAAAGCATCTATTACTTCTCCATTGTATGTAATTATTTTTCCTTGTGTACTATCTACAGCATTAACAATTTTTTTCCAATTAGTCTCCCTTTCATCTTCACTCCATTTAGCCATTCTATCATCTTTAGATAGCCAGGCTTGGCAACACGCGAAATTGTCACAAATATCCGCATTATCATGCTTTCCTTTACTATTTTTGATTTGATAAATTGTATAAGTTCTTGCAACAACAGCTTGTGCCTTAAGAGCTTCTATGTCATAACTTGCTGGCATTTCGCTACTTACAACTCCATACAAATATTCATCAATTGGTAATTCTTCAATTTCTCCTGTTTTAGAATGATAAAGCCTAATTGTACCGAATTTTGAATATTCATACTTAGTTTCCTCTAAATTTACTTCTTCGGGTTGCTCTGAATTTTCTTGTTCTATAGTTTCTGTATTATCTACTTTTTCTGCTTGTCTATTTTGTTTTGTGCAAATTGCTGGAATCAAAAATACTATACAAAATAAAGCAATAATATAAAATAAGATTTTCTTCATGGTTTGCTCCTTTTGTAAATAGTATGCGGTAATACAAAAACTATGCCTGGTAATTTGGTAAATTGGGACCGGGTATTTTTTGCACAACAATGAGAATAACTAATCCTGTTTAACCGCACATCATTTTTTAAAATCCTATGGTACCCCCTTTAGGGATACCCACCATACGGATTTTAAAAAACGAAATGCTGACGCGGATTAGTTATTTTTTTATTAA
>Ga0247608_10008585_pt1 | contig 10294 bp, 5 predicted proteins | sample 176DNAGHGlowgp2_FD_193490 | JGI IMG/M metagenome (GOLD analysis project Ga0247608, IMG submission 193490) | Sheep rumen microbial communities from Palmerston North, Manawatu-Wanganui, New Zealand - 1766 DNA GHGlow gp2 | ecosystem: Host-associated > Mammals > Digestive system > Stomach > Rumen ... | reverse complement strand
TGACTTCCTGTCGCGGTGGCTTACGAAAAATAGTCAGTGCTTTTCGAAAAATAGTCAGTGCTTTTCGAAAAATAGTCAGTGCTTTTCGCGCGAAAGTCAGTGCTTTTTTGAGGCGAAGTGGAGCTTGCTGAAAATCAGATGGTTAGGCTGGGCTGAAATGATGGGTGGAAGAGAAAGAAAAAGAGACAGGAGAAAAGCTTCTTCCTGTCTCTTTCTTCGTAGGGACGCCCGGGCTCGAACCGGGGACCTCTGCAATGTGACTGCAGCGCTCTAAACCAACTGGGCTACGCCCCTAACTTGCTAATGCGGGTGCAAAGGTACATAAAAAAAGTGTAACTCACCAAAAAATCGGCCCTCCTTTAACTCCCTTTAACTCCTTTTGCCCTGTTTCGCTCGATTTTGTTAAAAATACAGGCTGTTGTGCCCGTTATAGCCCAAAAATATGTATCTTTGCAGCCGACTCTGGGAACGCGGGCGTCCTCGCCCGCCACAGATGCGGGCGAGGACGCCCGCGTTCCCAGGCAAAACAGTTAAATAACCGTTAGTTATATAGAAGCCAACTTTTCGTTAAAACGAAGGCAAATGTGGAATTTAATTTAATCTAATACGCTATAAAGAGTCCAGACAGGCTGGGCAGCGTCGGTGCTGTCGGCCCTTGAAGGCAAGACAAACGCGTAACTATCAAAACAAACAAGAGATATGGCACAAGAAGATGTATTCAAGAAAATCGTAAGCCACTGCAAGGAGTATGGCTTTGTGTTTCCCAGTAGCGAGATCTACGACGGCTTGGCGGCTGTCTATGACTACGGCCAGATGGGCGTGGAATTGAAGAACAACATTAAGCAGTACTGGTGGAAGGCCATGACCATGCTCCACGAAAACATTGTGGGCATTGACTCTGCCATTTTCATGCACCCCACGATATGGAAGGCCAGCGGCCATGTCGATGCCTTCAACGATCCGCTCATCGACAACCGCGACTCTAAGAAGCGCTACCGTGCCGATGTGCTCATTGAAGACCAGATAGCCAAGTACGACGAAAAGATTCAGAAGGAGGTGGAGAAGGCTCGCAAGCGCTTTGGCGACCAGTTCGACGAGGCCAAGTACCTCGAGACCAGTCCCCGCGTGGCTGAGACCAAGCAGAAGCGCGACGACCTGCACCAGCGCTACGCCGCCGCCATGCAGGGCCCCGACCTGGAGGCCCTCCGCCAGATTATCATCGATGAGGAGATTGTCGACCCCATCAGTGGCACCAAGAACTGGACCGACGTGCGTCAGTTCAACCTCATGTTTGCCACTGAGATGGGAGCCTCGGCCGATGCCTCGATGAAGGTCTACCTTCGTCCGGAGACGGCACAAGGCATCTTTGTCAACTACCTCAACGTGCAGAAGACGGGGCGCATGAAGATTCCCTTCGGAATAGCACAGATAGGAAAGGCCTTCCGCAACGAGATTGTTGCCCGACAGTTCATCTTCCGTATGCGCGAGTTCGAGCAGATGGAAATGCAATTCTTCGTTACCCCTGGCACTGAGCTTGAGTGGTTTGCCAAGTGGAAGCAGACGCGCATGGCCTGGCACCTGGCCCTTGGCTTCGGTGCCGAGAACTACCGCTTCCACGACCACGACAAGCTGGCCCACTACGCCAACGCTGCCACCGACATAGAGTTCCACATGCCCTTCGGCTTCAAGGAGGTGGAAGGCATACACTCACGTACCAACTTCGACCTGTCGCAGCACGAGAAGTATTCGGGCAAGAGCATTAAGTACTTCGACCCGCAGACCAACGAGAGCTACACGCCGTATGTCATCGAGACTTCCATCGGTGTCGACCGTATGTTCCTCAGCATCATGTGCCACGCCTTCTGCGAGGAGAAGCTCGAGGGTGGCGACACGCGCACCGTGCTCCGACTGCCCGCTGCCCTGGCTCCGGTGAAGCTGGCCGTGCTGCCACTGGTGAAGAAGGACGGGCTGCCTGAGAAGGCTCGCGAGATAATCGACGACCTCAAGTTCCACTTCAACTGCCAGTACGATGAGAAGGACTCCATAGGCAAGCGCTACCGTCGCCAGGATGCTATTGGCACGCCCTACTGTGTCACCGTTGACCACGAAACGCTCAACGACGGTTGTGTCACCCTGCGCTTCCGTGACACTATGGAGCAGGAGCGTGTGCCCATCAGTGAGCTTAACGCCATCATTGAGGATAAGGTGAGCATAGTCTCGCTGCTGAAGAAACTTTGACTGAGAAGAGTGAAGAATGAAGAATGGAGAAATAACTACCGCCCCCAAGGGCGGTGAGCGGAGGTGGATGGCCAAGAGCCTGAGAATGAAGTCGAAGAACACGCTGTGGGTGTTGCTGTGCGCAACATGCTTTGCTCTTCACTCTTCACTCTTCATCTCCTGTAGCGAGACCGACGACGTGGAGGCCGATGACTTTGCCAACTGGCAGACGCGCAACGACGCTTTCTTCGCCTCGCTCGAAGACTCGCTCACCATGAGTCCTGAAGCCAGCCAGTGGGAGAAAATAAAAAACTACACGCTCAACGACGACTTTGTCAGCCCTGCCACCGATTATATATATGTAAAGAAGCTTGAAACGAGCAACAGTATTTACAGCCCCCTCTACACCGACACCGTGCGCGTGGCCTATCAGGGCCGAATCATGCCCTCTGCGGCCTTTCCCGAGGGGCGCGTCTTCGAGCAGACCTTCGTGGGCACCTTTAGCTGGCGTACCACCTCGGCAGCCTCGGGAGTGGCGTCCAGCTTCGTCATGGGATTCACCACAGCACTGCTACACATGCACAGGGGCGACCGCTGGCGGGTGTACATACCCTACCAGCTGGGCTACAATGCCACGGCGAAGACCAACATACCTGCCTACTCCACGCTCATCTTCGACCTGGCCCTGGTAGACCTCTGGCACCCCGTCAACAAGTAGTGCGCCCCACAACACCAAGCGGCCATACGGCCAAACAACCCAGCGTGTCGTGCGCTACGGTTTCCCCGTAGCGTTACCCTGCCCAGCGTTCCGTGCACTACGGTTTCCCCGTAGCGTTACCCTGCCAAGCGTTCCGTGCGCTACGGTTTTCCCGTAGCGTTACCCTGCCTCCCCCCAGTCGACAAGGCTTCAGATGTTGAGGCCGTAGCTCTGCTTCACTTCGCTCATCACGAACGTGCTCTCGATGGAGGCCAGGTCTTCTATCTCCCCAAGCTTGTTGAGTATGAACTCCTGATACTGCTTCATGTCGGCTGCCCTCACCTTGAGCAGGTAGTCGTAGGCACCCGACGTGTTGTAGCACTCCGTCACCTCGGGGATGCGCATGATGCGGCGGGCAAAGGCGTTGGCTATCTCGTGGTTGATATGCTTGAGCTTCACCTTGCAGTACACCTGCAGGCCCTGGTTGAGCTTCTCAGGGTCGAGCACGGCCACGTAGCGCTTGATGTATCCCTGGCGTTCCAGCCGCTTCTGGCGCTCAAACACCGGCGTGGGGGTAAGGTGTACCACTTCGGCCAGCTCTTTCGTGGTGAGCTTGGCGTTCTTCTGTAGCGTCTTCAGGATTTGGAGGTCTGTTTCGTCTAATGTGTCCATGGTTTACTGTTTGCTTGTCCTTATGTCGTGGCTGCCGCCGCGATATTCTGCTGCAAAAGTAAGCATCTTTTCTCCAATATCCAAGCCTCGTCCCATTTTTTTTTGATTATGGTGGCCGTAAGCGGGGTGGAGCCGGCCTCTTTCCTGCTATTTTCCTATATAAACGAGTCATTGCTGCGCCATCTTGTTGATAATGGCCATGATGTCGCCCACGTCGACCGAACCATCGCCGTTGACGTCGGCATCGCTCACGGCGGCTACATTGCCAGACTCACCTCCCGCCATCTTGTTGATAATGGCCATGATGTCGCCCACGTCGACCGCGCCGTCGCCGTTGATGTCGCAAATTTCCTGCGGCTTGTTGATGGCTGTGAAATATCCCGGCGAACCTGGCTTGTCAATGCGAGCGTACTCAACGTCTGTATGACTATTGTCGTACTTTGTCCCGTTACCACCAACAAGATTGGTACAGCCATCGAACATACGTTCACCAGAAAATGTTGCTTTAACTTTATCCATGTTCCAATTCTCCTCACTGGCATAGATGGTTGTCAGGCTCGAGCAACCATCGAACATGTCATACGTATACGTCACGTTGTCGGTCGTAAAGCCGCTAACGTCGAGGCTCGTCAAGCCGGAGCAGCCTGAGAACATTTGGTTCATGTCTGTTACGTTGTCGGTCTTGAAGCCACTCACGTCTAAGCTTGTCAGGCCGGAGCAGCTTTGGAACATGCTTCCCATGTACGTTACGTTGTCGGTCTTGAAGCCGCTCACGTCGAGGCTCGTCAGGCCGGAGCAGCCGGAGAACATGACGCCCATGCTCGTCACGTTATCTGTCTTGAATCCGCTTACGTCGAGGCTCGTCAAGGCGGAGCAGTCGGCGAACATGCACCACATGTCCGTCACGTTGTCGGTCTTGAACCCGCTCACGTCGAGGCTCGTCAGGCCGGAACAGCCGTGGAACATGTTGTTCATGTCCGTCACGTTGTCGGTCTTGAATCCGCTCACGTCGAGATTCGTCAGACCAGAGCAGCCAGAGAACATGCCTCCCATGTACATCACGTTATCGGTCTTGAATCCGCTCACGTCGAGGCTCGTCAGGCCAGAGCAGCCAGAGAACATACCGCCCATGGACGTTACGTTGTCGGTCTTGAAACTTCTTACGTCGAGGCTCGTCAGGCCAGAGCAACGAGAGAACATACCATTCATGTACATCACGTTATCGGTCTTGAAACCGCTTACGTCGAGGCTCGTCAGGCCAGAGCAGCCAGAGAACATGTTATCCATACCCGTCACGTTCTCGGTCTTGAAGCCGCTTACGTCGAGGCTCGTCAAGGCGGAGCAGTCGGCGAACATGTAGCCCATGCACGTTACGTTGTCGGTCTTGAAACCTCTTACGTCGAGGCTCGTCAGGCTAGAGCAGCCTGAGAACATACTCCCCATGTCTGTCACGTTGTCGGTCTTGAAGCTACTCACGTCTAAGCTTGTCAGGCTGGAGCAGCCAGAGAACATGCCTCCCATGTCCGTTACATTGGAAGTAATAAAGCTACTTAAATCCAGACTCGTAAGGCTGCGGCAGCCATCAAACATATAGCTCATGCTTATTACATTGGAAGCGTCAAAGCTGTTTAAATCTAGGCCCGTAAGGCTGCGGCAGCCATCAAACATCGAACTCATATCTGTTACATTGGAAGTATTAAAGCTACTTATATTAAGGTTCGAAAGGCTGCTACAGACATGAAACATCGAACTCATATCTGTTACATTGGAAGTGTCAAAGCTGCTTAAATCCAACCTCTTAAGGCTGAAGCAGCCATAAAACATTGCTTCCATATCTGTTACCTTGGAAGTATTGAAACTGCTTAAATTCAAGCTGGTAAGGCTGCGGCAGCCACAAAACATATAGTTCATATTTGTTACATTTGAAGTATTAAAGCTACTTAAATTCAGGCTTGTAAGGCTGTTGCAGACATCAAACATTCCTTGCATGTCTGTCACCTTGGAAGTATCGAAACTGCTTAAATCCAGACTCGTCAGTTTGCGGCAGGCTACAAACATTTGCCGCATAGTCGTTACGTTGGACGTATTGAAACTGCTTAAATCCAAACTCGTAAGACTGTTGCAACCATAAAACATATAGCGCATGTCTGTTACATTAGAAGTATTTAGATTCTCTATTCCGTTAATTACCGTCAAAGAATTACAATTATAAAACCAATATTTAACTGTTTCCACGCCATCATAGTCGGCAAATGACGGGTCAAAAACAGCGGTCGAGATTAAACGTGAATAAGAGGAAATCCAGTCTGGACGGTCTGCATTATTCCTCTTCTTTGCAAACTGCTTTTCCGTGAAAACCACTGCGCCTTCTATTGCTTTTCGGCAGTTGATGTTGCAGTCATAATAGAATGTCAGCACACTGTCTTTATATACAGCATAAGCCTCACGCGGGAGGTCGTCTGCATCGCCGGTGAGATAGCCGGGGGCACACATTCCGCCGTCTATCACCGCATATTCCTTGTCGGTATGGTTAGAATCGAACTTCGTTCCCTGTCCACCAACCAGAGAATTGCATCCAGTGAACATCCATGTGCTTTTAGTCACTTTATCTGTGTTCCATTTATCCTTTTTAGCATAGATGGTCTTCAGGCTTCCGCAATAATCAAACATGGTGTTCATGTTCGTGACATTTGAGGTTTCAAAACTCCTCAGATCGAGAGTCTCTACAGGACAAGTGTGGAACATGTGTTCCATGTTTGTTACTTTCTCCGTATTGAACTTGCTCACATCTATGTCGGTTAGGCTTGAACAATAGCAGAAGACAAAGCTCATGTCTGTCACGTTGCGGGTGTCCATGTGGCTTACGTCTACATCCGTCAGTGCATAGCAGAAGCGGAACATGGCCGACATACTGGTCACTTCCGAGGTGTTCAGATACTCCATGCCCTCTATGGCTGTCAGATTCTGGCAGCTGTAGAACCAGCAGACGGTGCTTTTGGGCTTGTAGTTGGCAAACGACGGGTCGAAGACAGCACGTGTGATATAGTTTCTGTCCTCTATCCATTCCGGCATGGTGCGATAGCTGCGCAGCTGGTCGCTGTAGCTGTAGCTTAGGTCGTCAATGTCGTACCTGGTGCCTGTCCGGCTGCTCCAGAGGTTGTCGCAATAGAATGTCAGCGTGCCGTTGTTGAGCACAGCGTAGACAGGTGCGCCATTGGTGCCGACGTTACCCCCAGGTGCGCCGCCGCCGTTGCGCATAGTGAAGTAGCCGGAGCGGCTGTTGCTACCATCGGGCAGGGCGTAGACCTTATCGGTCTTGCTGGCATCGTAGAGCGTACCGTTGCCGCCCTCCAGCTTTAGGCATTGGCCGAACATAAAGTCACTACTGGCTATGCTGCCCGTGCTCCAGTCCGTGTTGGAGTAGATGGTTGTCAGAGCCTCACAACCGTAGAACATGGCGTAGGTGCTCTTCAGGCTGGCGATGCTCATGTTCTTCACGTTGACCTCACTCAGGCTGCTACAGCCCCGGAACATGTGAGCCATAGTGCTTACGTTCTTTGTCTCGAAACCCGTAACATCTATCTCCGCCAGCGAGCGACAATCCATGAACATGGCCTCCATCGTGGTGACGTTAGCAGTATTGAAACACGTCACGTCAACGCTGCTCAGTTCATGGCAGCCGCTGAACATGTTGCTCATGTCCGTTACCTGGCTGGTCAGGAAATCTCCTGTGTCAAGCCTTTTCAGGGAGCGACAGTTATGGAACATGTATCGCATGTCCGTCACATTTCGAGTGTCCAGTCTGCCCAGCCCCTCAATCTCAGTCATTACTGGACAGCAGGAGAACCAATATGCCGTACACGTTGGCTTGAAGTTGGCAAACGAGACATCAATCACCGCCTTCGTGATGCTAAGGCTGTCCCTTGCCCAGTCTGGGTAGCCTGTATATGACGTATAGATGTCATACACCGTGCCAGGCTTGCCACCTCTATCGTTGTCGTAATAGAATGTTAGCGTGCCGCTGTTCAAAACGGCGTAAGCGCCACTCGCCTGTCCATTGCCCCCGTCGGAGGGAATGGGGGCTTCTGTTTCTTCGGGGGTATCTCTTCCTTTTTTATAAGTAAAATAGCCTGGGTTGAATGTGCCACGGTCGGGATGGGCATAAGTCTTGTCTATATTGCTTGCATTGTACTTTGTCCCTTTGCCGCCTACAAGGCTGGTGCAGTTCGTAAACATTTTGGAACTTTGAGTGTTGGTAGATGTGTTCCAGTCGCTGTCGGCATATATAGTCTTTAATGAAGTGCAGCCGGAAAACATATCTGAGGTGGTATTTACATAAGACATGTCAAAACTGCTTAAATCCAAGCTCGTTAGGCTGGAGCAATCCCGGAACATGCCTTGCATGTACTTCGTGTTATCGGTCTTGAAGCCGCTCACGTCGAGGGTCGTCAGGCCGGAACAGCCGTCGAACATGTAGCCCATGTCCGTCACATTGCCGGTTTTGAAGCCGCTCACGTCGAGGTTCGTAAGGTTGGAGCAGCCACAGAACATTCCCCACATGTGCGTCACGTTGTCGGTCTTAAAGCCGCTCACGTCGAGGCTCGTCAGGCCGGAGCAACCATAGAACATGCCGGACATGGTCGTCACGTTGCCAGTCTCGAAACCACTTACGTCAAGGCTCGTCAGGCCTGAGCAGCCAGGGAACATGTACATCATACAACTCACTTTGTCAGTCTTAAAGCCACTCACGTCAAGGCTCGTCAGGCTGGAGCAGCCATAGAACATTCCCCACATGTCCGTCACGTTGTCAGTCTTAAAGCCACTCACGTCAAGGCTCGTCAGGCTGGAGCAGCCATAGAACATTCCCGACATGTCCGTCACGTTGTCGGTCTTTAGGTAGCTTATGCCTGTAATGCTTTCAAGCTTAGACAAATTCATAAACCAGCAGGCTGTGCTTGTTGGGTAATAGTTTGCAAAGGAAGAATTGAAGACAACCTTTGTAATATTACCGTTACCGCTCCATTCTGGTTCTGAAGTCCTATAGCTATAACTTGAAGCTATAGTATATTTTGTTCCTGTTCTGCTGCTTTTGCTGTTGTCGTAATAAAAGGTTAGAGTGCCGTTGTTGAGGACACAGTAAGCTTCTTGAGCCAGGGCTTTCGATGGCATGAGGGTAATAAGAAAGAATAATAGAAGATAGGTAAGCTTGGTTTTCATGTTATTGTTGTTTTTTGTGTTAATAAGAAAAGGCGTGAAACCATCCGATGCTTATTCCATCATCTGGCTACCGCCAAGTGGCCATGTATATAAACAAGCACTCAATAGTCCACGCCCATACGGGCGTGAACTTTCAGTCTGCTTGTTCTCATATACAGAATATTTGGCGGTATTCGATGAAGGGAGAACAAGAGCCAAAAGCTCAAATTCTAAAAAGTCGTTCGGATGGGGATTGTGGGCTGGCACGGGGCCTGCCTCTACATTGACGCGCAGTCCTTATTCACGGGTTTGTAAATCAGGTTTGTTAGTCAAAGGTCCCTCTGGGAGCGCGGCCCTGGCTTGGTGCCGCCTTTGCGTTGGCTCTCCCCATTGTTTTCGTCGTTATATCATAGTTGCAAATTACTATAGTGGTTAATTATTATCCGTTTTGTCTATATTATTCATGGAAGCAGGCACTCCTTGGAGAACTCCTGCCCGAAGATTTATACCCATGCGACGTTCTGTCCGATAGGTTGCACTATGTCTACGTGGAGTCCCAGTGCATTGATGATGTGGTAGAAAACCGATACGCTTGGTCTCAGTATGCCGCGCTCAATTTTTGAGGTGTATGCCTTGTTGCTGCTGACGCGCTGGACTAACACCGACAAGGTGCCCTTCGCCTCCCGTCGTGCCTCAAGCGATATCTGACCTGTATAATTGTGGCCAGGTTAAAGGCCTCTGACGGTCTCGATGTCAAGCCCAGTATATTTCGCTATCAGCTCAGCCGGCATGTTGTCGGCCTTCATGCGGCGGGCGTTGTCAAGCCTGGCTTCTTCGCGACCCTCGGCCCGTCCTTCTGCCCGTCCTTTCATCTCAGCCCCTGTCATGGCATTTAGCGTGTCGCGGTAGCGCTTCAGGGCGTGGTCGTACTTGATGCGCTCCTCCTTCGACAGGGCGCTCACCTCGGCCACCTCGGCCAGACGGCGGAAAACGGCATCCTGAGCCGCCCATGGCATCCTTTCCAGTATATCCATATTCTTCAATATATAAATCCAACGTTCAAAATGACTCTCACACTCCTCCGCCTCCTTCGTGAAGCAGGGCATCTGTAGGTATATCAGGCGCAGCTTGTCGGTGAACGGATTGATGAATCTTCCCATACAAATCACATTTGTCCTGCAAATTTACAAACTATTTCAGTAATGGCAATAATTTTTTGTCTATTTTTAGGGAACACGAGCGTGAAAGCTCAGAGAAGTGGGGATGTGCCACGCCATGGAGGGCCGAATAGCCAGTGTTTTGGGGCAAACCCTGATGGTCATAAGAATATTTTTCCGCAGCGCTGTCTTTTTTGAGGAAACTGCGGATTTTCATTCTTTTAATTTTTGGATTTTTAGTTGTATTTTCCTAATTCGGGCAAAAATTTGGTAAGTATGTCTTTTTGCCGTACCTTTGCAGCGTGAAAAGTAACAGAAAAACATTATAAACCAAAGAGAAGAAAGGAAAATGACA
>Ga0247608_10008583_pt1 | contig 10296 bp, 11 predicted proteins | sample 176DNAGHGlowgp2_FD_193490 | JGI IMG/M metagenome (GOLD analysis project Ga0247608, IMG submission 193490) | Sheep rumen microbial communities from Palmerston North, Manawatu-Wanganui, New Zealand - 1766 DNA GHGlow gp2 | ecosystem: Host-associated > Mammals > Digestive system > Stomach > Rumen ... | reverse complement strand
ATAATGTACGCCGGTACGGGGTCATTTGCCAAAGTTTCGATATACTCGTTATAGTCATTGGCGTACTTGCCTTGGAACAGTTCGCTGTTCTTGAAGTGTCCGCGCCATGTATCAAATCTCGTAGCAAAATACTCGGAACGCATTTCCGGGGAATACAGAGCTACGGGGAACTTGGCCCTATGAGCCGCTTCCATCATCTTTGCACAACACCAAGACTTACCGGAGTTAGTCGATGCGATAAAAACTGCGAATTCCTCGATAGTAGACCAGCCGCCATACATCAGCTTATCAAGCTCGGCAAAACCCGTGGGAATTCTAATCTGATTAGCCCACTGTTTGACCTGCTCGGCTCTTTCCGGAGCTTGGGCAACGATGTTCATGGGAGCGACATTAGCTAGCTGGAAGGATGCTTCACACTGTTTAGCCAAGTAATCCCAAGCATCAGCGACATCTGCCGAACCTAAATCCTTCAGTGTATTGAAGGTATTGACCAAGAGGATACGCTGTTTATTACGCTTGATTTCCGTGGTCAGGAATTCTTCACCTTCACGGCTGACATCTACCAACTGGACTTCAGGGAATTCCGCGTTAAAGGTGAAAATGTCCGGGACATTACCATAACGATTGAGATGATTCAGGATAAATTCAATCTGCTTGTTATAGACAGTATAGTAGGAGCTGTCATAATTGCACAGCTCACTGACCAGCTTATCATCTGTAGAAGTCAGTATCTTTGATATAACCTGTATTTCAATCGTAGAATTCACTTAACTATGGTCCTATTTAATGTTTCCTGTAACCTGTTGAAGAACAATCCACTCCCTACAAGGGCATGAGTCGGAGGGGATACGATTATCGTTCCGAACTTTGGCTTATCCCTCGATTGTAATAGTGATAAAAGTGTCTGACACTGAAAGTCTTTGAAGTTCACATAATCGATATTCGAGATAATCAGGAGCTTCGCGTTATCAATCCAAATCTTCTGAAAGTCAAATCTATCTAAATTAGAAGTCCTTGACCAACTATTCTGCAAAGTTTCCAAATGTTGTGATAACTTCAAAGTATATACTGCGGTGCTTAATCTACTGCCTTTCCAGTATTTGCATACCCCACAGTAGGCTATCAGCTCTGCGGCAGAATTAGTATTCTTGGCTATGACTGTCTGAAGCTTACCTTCAGAACCTTCGACATACCTGTTATACTTGGCAAGCAAGGCCGGGTCTGCATGGAATACGCTACTGTTAAGACCGATGCCGTTCTGTTCCAAAAGGAAGGATGACTCGTTGAACGCAGGACAAGACTGGTCACAGGCCGATTTAATACAATGACCGGTAAACATACAGTTATGCATTTTCTCTCATCCTCCGAAGAATAGGGCTTCTTGATTGCTTATACGACACACGACTCATAACGCACTTCTTTGCTAAATCGATTACATCGAATCCGCGCTTGGCGTACTCTTCCGCCGGCATGAACAAAGTAAGATACGGGTCGAGTGTACCGAATAGCGGATACTTAAACTTTGCGTCCTTATATTCAATATCCATCAAGTATTTTCTAACGATGTACTCCTTGATGAACTCTGCGTTCTTGGGAATCCACTTGGAGATTTCAAGAGAGTCCCAAACAGACAGCGTATCCTGAAGCGTACCATTGATTTCCATATAGGCATAAAAGCTTACGAGCTGATTATCCTGCTCACGGGCCAGCTTATAGATATGCGGATACTTGATAATATTATCAACGATTTGCTCCCGAGAATAATCATCGATAGGCAGGATAACACCGAAATCCTTATCGAAATCCATATTAGTCTGCGGCTCATACATAATCGGTGCCCTTGTCCTTACAAAGTGATTAGGATACAGCTTCATAAGGTCAGAATCCGACATGAGATTTACATTCGTAGTTATTGATATATCACGCTGTCTTAACGGGATTTCCGGAAGCGTAGTATAAATGGTCAGCAGGTCAGCTCCACACTGCTTCTGCACCCAAGGCTTTGTAATATCAAACTGCGGAATCTCCGGGGCCTGAATATAAAGGTCCGTTGACGGAGTTTCCTTGATGGTCACATCCTTATATACCTGCATAGCCGCGGATGTGGCCGCACTGATGAACGAATTTATTACCGGGAGAGTCGATGTTGTATTTACACTGACAGGTGTATCAGGGGATTCAACAACCTTGATGTCCCAGTCGATAGCATCAACAGTAAGGTAAATATCACCAAGCACCTCTTCGATAATATCGTCATCAATGTCCGGGATGTTTACAAACGGCTCGGTCTTATGCCAGTTCATCGGCAACGGCTCGGAGGCATATACCGCATAGGTCAGGATATTCAGAACCCTTACAACCTTCTGCTTGTAGGCCATCGTGCCGTCAAAATGCTTGATAACATAGATAATGACGGACGAGTGCATATCGTTCAATACACCCTTGAAACTCCTTGCTACCTTATAGTTCTCGGAGATAGCAGTAAACTTGATTTTGTTGGTAGGAGAATAAATACGGCTCATACTGCATCATCCTCCGTGTCAGTCGGGTGTAAACATATCTCGTCAATAAGTTCCTTTTGCTTGGCAACGCGGGTTCTAACATCACGGCTCCTATCAGGATGATAGTCTTTTACCAGCCTCGCAATATAAGAAGAATCCATAGGGACCTTGGCCGTGGTCAACTGATAAAGACAGCCATTCATAAGGATGTCGTAGATTACCATCGCGTTTACTGTAAAGTTATCCGGGTCAATTACCTTCGTCATGTTAAAAATGTTATAAGGCAATGCCCAGCAGTTATTACTATCCGTTTCCAAGCTATCACACCACTCCTTGAATTCCGTGATAAACGGGATACGATTCCCTAATACATGATTTTTACCATAGGCAATAATGATAAAGGTCGCCCATATTGGTAACTGCTTAATTTGGTATCGGAAGTTACGATTCGAACCGGAAAACCGCTTGATAATCCAGTAGTTCAATAAGTCCGCACACTCATTAGCTTCAGCATATCCGAAGTCATGCTTCGATGCCTGATTAAATACACTGCGATACACTGACAGGGTTTCACTGGCCAGCTTCTTTGTCTTGGCAGAATCCTGCATATCAACAAGATTACCGAGGTTATCTACGGAGTCACGAAGCTCATCAATCTGTTCTATATCAAAATCAGAAGCCAACTCCTGAAATTCGGTGTCCTTCGAGGACAAAAGCATTTCAGCCTGAAGCATGCGGACAATCTTCGCTACGCACTCCAACAACAAACGTGCCAATTCCGCATATCTTATAAGAGTCTTACGATATACCCTCGGCTTGACTTCGGCCATCTTATCAAGATGCATACTTATCTTTTTTGCGGCGACTTCTGACGGATAAATTTCGAGATAATCGGGTCGTTGCACTTATCCATCACCACCTTTAACTTATTGCAACATATTCAAGTATATTTAACGATTAGAGATAAAAAATACCGATGTCAAAGTTACCAAACTTGTGCCTGATGTTGAGGGAAATGCCGTTCCTCCAACGATAGTGTTGGTAACTTTGACATCGGCATCTGTCAGGTAAATTTAAGATAACCTATCAGCCCGGAAAATGAAAGAGCAAATCCGCAATGTCATGAGTTTGTAACAATGTTACGCATCTCGACAAATTCCGAAATTATTTGGGAATTTGGCCCCAAATAAAAAGTGAAAATATATCGAGTAACAACAGCATATTTGGTTATTTATAGTTATAAACATATTATTTAGTTATTTATCTTTATATTTATAATTTGTATGATATTCCTTGATATATTTAATTTGTCAAATTCCGGAATTATTTGGGAATTTTCCTCCGTCTTCACCTTTGAAATCTGTTCACCTAGCCGCCGGATGCCTGTTCAAATTCCGGAATTATTCGGGAATTTTTATAAGGACTCTATTTATATTTATATCTGCGAATATGTCGCCGCCGCTCGGTCCGGCTGTATTTCAAATTTGTAATGCAAATGTCACACTATGTAATACTAATGTAAATTTTTGTTGTGGAATTTGAATAGATATGTGTTAATATGAAAATGTTTTCCGCTATATATTGTGTTTGTGATGATTTTAGGGGGTATATATAGGTGTATCATTCCGAAATTCCCACCAAGTTAGATAAGAGTAGCATGAAGAAAAACGACTGGGTTAAAGCTCGTACCCAAGAGTTGTATGACATGCTTCCGCAGACAACTCTCTCCGAGCGTAATAAATTCACCAATATTCGGGATGAAATCATCGAAATTAACTACCCCTTCTTTGGGTATATCGCAAAGCATACCAAGGTCACTGACCCTATGGCAACTTATGAGGACAAATTGCAGGTCGCGTTAATATCATTCTGCGACATGTGGACCAAGTACAAATATGCTCCAGTCTACTCCTCCGAGATGGACTTTAAGGAAGATACTAAATATGAATTTGATGACTATGTGTATTATGATAAGGTGCTGTATAGGTGCAAAGCAGAATCCGGTTATCAAGGCAAGTGGGATAAAAAATACTGGGGTAAGGTAAATAAATACAGAACTGATTTGGCGTTCACCGTATTTTTTAAGATAAGACTATCGGAGTGTGTCACCCGTGAACTGAATCTCATCAAGTATTCAGTACGCCGCCAAGTATGTATGAAGGCGGCCGAGCAGTTGAATAAGCACTGGGGCCAAATTACTAAAGAGGATATTGCAAATGTCCATTTACCCCTTCAAGATATGCAAACTTTAGAAGCTATCTTCAGTACGCAGTACGATACTCCTTATGTAGATGAATATATGATGGGTGGCCGGGCAGTTCCGCATCCGGAGCGTACATCAACTTACTGGATTGATAATATCTACACCGAGCAATATGACAGTTTAGAAGACCTGATTTTGCATGAAATGGTGGAACAGGAGAGCAAGCTTGATGATGCCTACCTCCTGAAAATGTCTTCTATGTATGGGATTCCTTTTGCTGATTTAGAGAGAGCAAGACCGATTGGTGAAGCTAAACTTAAAAAGCAGTTAGAGGAATCCATTTATATTAAGGATTCTTTTGAAGCCGAGAGCGGATTCGGCGATGATTCTGATATAGAGGATTGATTTATTCTCTCCACAGGATTTCTTCTTGGCTTAAAATATAATCGGTTATATCTTGTGACCATGCTAAAGTGTCAATAACCTTCTGCATTTTAAGAGCCGAAGCTTTATCTACCGGGTAGAAGGTAAAGCCTACATGACTTATATAATCCCAGTATTCGATATTATGATTTATATATTCTATGTCAAGCGTGTTAAAATCTACTGCGCTTATCATATCCAGTATAACCTGATTAGGTATGAGATTGTACTGTCCGTCTGAATCTTTTGCAATGTAATAAGGTGAAGACTTTATGAGTTTTGTAAGATTGTCGATGTTATTTGAAGCCCCATGGTCCTCTATTATCTTATACAAATCTGTGTAATCTATGTAATACTCGCCATCAAAAATATCAGCATTTTCAAGCACTTCATCAGGATAGCTTGTATGGTTATAAGGGTTTGTTAAGTCCTTAATAACATCCTCGGCCTTGTTGGTGTAATTTCGAAGGTCTAATCCCTTCTTATTACGCTCCCTCTTCTGCTTGTTTACGATTTCAGTTACCGCTTCTTTGAATTCATCAGAATAACTGTCTATGTTATGTCCGTAACCGAAAGCATAAGAATTATAATCAGATACAGGCCCGATGTAAATCAGGTCTTCAGGTGATTCAAATTTAGTGTTGGACTTCACATATCGTTTCATAAATATATTCCCACTCTTAAATGCCTTGGGGTAAATGAGTTCTTCTGTCACCGGTCAGCTTGGCATACCTGATGTTCTGATTATTGCGGATATGTTGCCAAAAGAATCGACCTTTAGACGGAGCGAGATAAAATCTCTGCCAAATCGTATTGAAGACATTGTAGTAAATATAGATGTCCCCGGCATTGCCGTTCTTGTCCTTAAACTGCACCAGCAGGTCGCCAACCTTATTGTCTTTAGGCTGGAACGCGTAGCTCCATACATTAGACGAATCTACGCGCTGTAATTGTTTACCTAAATCCTTGGCCGTGGTTTTGGTTCGCTTTGAATTATCGTGTCTATTGAAACCTCTAGCGAGGATGCTCGTAGCCGCCGTAACGATTCCGTTATCAGCCAAGACCAGCTCATCGACATCTACGAATTCAGCAACCTCAATGTCGTACTTCTTCAGGATAGATTCGACGAAATCGATGAATCTGACCGGAGCAGTGAACTGCTGATTTTCGACTTCCTGATTATTCTCATAGACAGTTAGCAACAGACTATCATCGTAGAGTTCTCCATACATGACTAAATCGCCGTCAAGGTCAACACGGCGATAAAAGTTCATTTCAAGATAATCGAAGCCCATAAAGCGCAGGGCTTCTTTCATCTCATCCTTACGGAAATCCTCTATCTTTTCTACTGATGCTTTAACGATTCTCAATTACTCGTCCTCGTATAATCCATACTCATCGTCATTTCGATTTGAGCTTCAATTTTGTCCTGATAAATGTTAATGGTCATAAGGTTTCTCCTTTTAATAAATCACGGGGCATAGCCGAGATGCAATCCTCACCGACAAATTGTTCAAGGAAATCAAGTATTGGAGTATAGTCATATTCCCAACCCGGTTGAGTTGTACCATCCAGCTCGTCAAATTCAGGCGTGCCATATTCAATGATTTCGCCATCAGCTAATTTGATGTCAGGGTCGATAATATAGCCACCGGGACCTAAAGCTCCCCCGATGTAATCATCAGGGCCAACCTCCTGTGCTAATTGCAGTAACTCGTTCATATCAAGATAATAATATGCGATAGAACCACGCTCGGCGTAAGTAAAGATATAGATTTCAGACTCGGTAAAATATAAATCAATGCCTGAATCGATTTTGTCAAAAATCTCTTGTGCTGAATTGAACTTCATAGTAGATTCTCCTTTAACTTATACCAAGCTCATCTTGGCAATACCCATATGCCTTATTGTAAGCATCCCAAGTAGCTTCTTTGGATTCGCCCTCAACCGGGAATACGGCCATCTCGGTGTCATCTAAATAAACGATGAAATTGTCCTTTCCGTCTTTCCAGTCGTAATCAATACGGACATAACCTTCGCCGTTACCGCCGAGGTCTTCACCATACGGAGGGCAATTATTATACAGCCACTCGTCAAGAGCTTCGTAGTAATCCATCTGATAATTGTCCTGCAATCTCTTACCATGCTTAAAATACTGGAAACAGAATAGCTGGGATACCTTTTTGTAATCTTCCTGTGCATCAAACTCGGAAGTATTGTCAGCCAAGAAGGAAGTAAATCCATCATAAGAGCTGTAATTTTTCTTCAAGAAGTCGGGAAATTCCGGGTCGTTGATGCAATCTTCATATAATTCCTGATAATCAGCGTCCGGGAGGTCGAGTGTGAAATTAAGCTCGTCATCACCGTAGTTATACTCTCTTGGCATATAGACTGAAAAATCCGAAATCGAAGCATCAGGGCAGATTTCTCTGATAGCATCAAGGACAACATCCGGAGCACAATCAAGGATGCTCTCGCGAATGTCATCTCTATCACAAACGAAGTTTTCGTACAGGGTAGAATTAGACCAGTAAGAACCTACATGAATGACAGGCATCAAATTAGTGCTAACTTCAACGCGCATATTATAAACCCCCTTTAATTTACCGTGGCATCTGCGTAAGCTCCGCCCCATAAGCCATAAACTTCATTAACAGAATAATGGCCCGGTCTGCTTACATCAACAGTGAACTCATAGACCTTATCATAAGGAACTGTAATGCTCTTACCGCAATCCAGTTCGAAGACACTTCCGCCGCCGTTCCAAAAATCGAAGAATCCACAGTTCATACCATTGCACTCAATAGTAATGCTGGACTTATTCTCCTTGAACTTAATCATATCGGCTAACGATACTCTGCAAAGGAAAGTAAGAGCTACGATACCAAAAGCATTAGCGGCTTCATGGATGAGGCTGTCCAAGAACTTATCAGGTTCCGTAACATCGTCGATAGGTGAACCGTCATAATCCTCATCGCGAGTCAGCTTGTTCAGTGCGTTCTGCATCTGCTCAACAGAATAACCTAACTGCTGGCCAAGCCAAATGATTCCTGCACCATCCTCAATCTCGAAATCGTTGTCCTGATTAGGGTTATGAGTAAAATCATAATTACCATCGCCATTATCTACGATAAGACGGCAATTATATTCATGGTCAAGGAAATGGTCATAATCCGGGTCGATGCCAATATACTCATCAAGGTAATAACCTGCATCACTTACATCGCTGGCGGTAAGGTCATATCCCTTATCTTCGCACCACTCATCGAACTGCTGTTCAAGCTCATTGATGTAGTAGCTACGAGAATCGATGTAGGCATCGTCTAATATCTCGTAGAAGGCGGACATCGGGTCGTCACTCTCCAAGATTTCCGCTACCTGCTCATCGGATAAATACTCATCATAGTCAGCGTACATCTCTAATGCACCTTCCGGATATTCGGAAGCTACGAATTCGTCTATAATTCGGCGCATCTCATCATCGCTTACAAAGGGTTCCATAGTAATCGTTCTCCTTTATTTGTTATATCTGTTTTTGAGGAAATCAGTCATATCTAGCCTTCTCCGCCGTAGCAGAAGGGAAGCTCATACCAAATGTCACCATCGATGTTACTACGGAAAGTAGTAAGCAATCCGGAGTTCCTGTATCTCATCCTTTTAAGAAGGGCTGTAGATTCAGGAGTCTTCCTGATATACAGGTCTGAAGCATGATGGTCAATATCTTCAGCAGGAAGCGTCTTTACAGCTACCTCATAGATATTACCCGGGTCAAACTCGTTGGTGCCACCGTCCAGTGCATCTAAATCATCCGCATAGGAACTCTTTACATATCTTTTCATCCTTTTACCCTCCTTGGAGCTATTAACACGGGACTTCTTCTGCTTACCGATAGGGATAGCCTTGAAACGGCTCTCGTAGTAATCGATGTCTTCCGCAGTAAGCCACTCGGGTTTTACTTTAAGTCTGTTATATATTTCACGCATTTTAGCGATTTGGTCTTTAGCATTACCAGCCCAAAGGAAGCGTTCTGCCAGCTCACGCTCGGCCAACGGGATGTCGCCGGGAGCTTCAGGTCTATCATAAATATTCAGGACATAATCACAATCAGAACGGAGTCTGTCTAAAAGCATATAGTCATAAGACTGCTCGCCGGCTTTGGTAGCCTTGATGGTCTTCTTGGCCTTAACCTTCTTGGAGTTCTCGATAGCCTTCTTGACTTCGTTATATTCGATACCGTTCTCATCAAGAATCCTGATTCCCTCATCACTGGCCCAAAGGCCTACGCCGGAAGCGGTATCTTCGAATTCAGATACAATGTAGCCCTTCTCACCGGGTTCACCGTAAAGACCTAAAGTCCTGTGCCTCTTATTGAGCTTATCCAAAACATATTTCTTGTCCTGCTGGGACAATCTGATTAAATGCTGATTGTATGAATAATCTTCTGTAGCCGTTACCTTCTTGGAAGCTCGGATGCGCATAGTTATTCTCCTTTATAATATAATTCCTTTATATCTATTTAAGGTTATTGATGTGGTTGTAATCCCTTACTTCATCGCGCCATCTCTGATTAAACGCATCAGTAAACGCTTCCTTATCTACCAACACTCGGACCGGTCCATTGAACAACTTGGCCAAGATGCCCTTCCTGATGGGAGCATAGGATTTCCTGTCCAGTTCCTCAAACTCTACCTGATTTCGACAGAATTTCGGAAACTGATTCGCGTATGAATCTGCCATGGCTTCGATGATGCATTTAGACAGTCGAATCCAGCACTCATCGTTATAGTGGCAATAGAATGGGTTGTTATATAAAGTTTGGTCAGGTTGCTTCATATCTATTATAACGATTGTCTTTTTATACGGCGGCATCGTAGTGGCGTTTCGCGTAATACCTGATGATTCGCTCTTTGATAAACTTCAAGAGCTTTTCCTTGCATGCCGGAAGGCTCATCAGGTCTTCTTTGTCTAAACGGACATAGCCTAAATTAGGTTCGCGGCCCCTGTCGTAAAGCACGAAATATACCCTGATGTACTGGCCATAGGTTACTATGTTAATCATGATGTCGGCGGTATAGACCTCATCAGCATCCAAGACATTCGGGGTTGTACCGGTCTTCAAGACATTAGCGACATCATCGTTCTTGTACTGCTCCAGCATCTCTTGGGTCT
>Ga0247608_10008582_pt1 | contig 10296 bp, 15 predicted proteins | sample 176DNAGHGlowgp2_FD_193490 | JGI IMG/M metagenome (GOLD analysis project Ga0247608, IMG submission 193490) | Sheep rumen microbial communities from Palmerston North, Manawatu-Wanganui, New Zealand - 1766 DNA GHGlow gp2 | ecosystem: Host-associated > Mammals > Digestive system > Stomach > Rumen ... | reverse complement strand
ATCATAAGAAAGACGAACATAAAATATTAAAAGAATTAGTTAAAGGTTATACTTGTAAAGAAATAGGTAATAAATTAAATTATAGTGAAAGAACAATACAAAATAGAAGAAAAGACATCTATTTTAAGACTAAAAGATATATGGTGTAGATACCATATTTTTTTTATCTAAAATTACGAAAGTTTTACACAAACTTTTACGAAAAAATCACGAAAATTTACCGAAATTTTGCATTTACACTTTTTTTAAATATAGTATTATATTCACGAAAGAGGAAAGAATATGATAGAAAAATTAAGAATAAAAGCAGTTTATGAAGATTTTTTGAAAAATGTAACTCTAACTAAAGAACAAATAAAGATTTTAGATATGTTAATTAATAAAGAAAGTATAGTAAAAATTAGTATGGAAGTAGGAATTAGTCAAAGGACTGTAGGTTATGAAATAAAGAAGTTAAAAGATTTATATAGAGATTATTATGATATGCAACTATATCGAGTAATGTTATTACTTGATTAGTTGCTTTTTTTTTGCATTTTTGAAAGTATTAAAAATTCTATAATCGAATTAGAAAGGAGATAAAAAATGAGAATAAAAAAACTTATTTATTATCTTCTTTTATTTATTTAGGGAGGTAAAAGATATGTATGGTTATGGAATTTATAATACTACTAATAATACCCAAGCAAACATTGACAGAATAAATAGTCAAATAAAAGAATTAGAAAACATGAGATTACATTTACAAAATGTTCCTCAAAACACTACTACGCCTAGCATAAACCAAACATTTCAACTTGCCCCTAATAGTCAAAGTGGAGTGCGTTATGCAAACAATATTGAAGAAGTTAAAAAAGAATTTGTGGTTAATGACACTCCTTTTTTTGATAAAAATATGACTATTTTGTGGTTGAAAAATGCAAAAGGAGAGATAAGAACATACGAATTAAATGAAGTAATCTTGAAAGACGAAAAAGATATGTTAATAGAAAGTTTGCAAATGCAAATTAATGATTTAAGGAGAGGTTTAGAAAATGCAAAATCAGTTGATACAGATGATGATGGGTCAGTTGAAGAACAAAAACCCACAAATGTTCGCTCTAATAAATCAAGCAAGTCAAAATAATACTAACCCTATGGAATTGTTAAAACAAGTTACAAGCAATTATACCCCTGAACAAATGCAAAACTTGTTATCAAGAGCAGAACAATTTGGAGTTCCTAAAGATGTATTAAATAAGATACAAAACAATTAGGTATCTATATGCAAAAGCATATTGATATAAATATATGAAAGGAGGAATAAAAAGTGAATAACGGAATACAACCTACTGTGGAACTAGCGACAAACAATGGTGCTTACCCTTACCCTGTTTATGCAGGTAATTTTGGTGGTAATGGTGGTTTCGGTTTTGGTGGAGATAGTGCTATTTGGTTAATCGTTTTACTTGCCTTAATTTGGGGAAACAATGGTAATGGAAATGGTTTCTTTGGTGGAAATAATGGTTTTGATAATGGTTATGCTTGGTTAAGTAATGGTCAAAAAGAAATTATGAACAACACTAACAACGGTTTCGATACATTACATTTAAGTAATCAAATTGAGGGAACAAGAGATGGAGTTTATGGAATTTCTAACCAAATTTGCAACTCAACTGCAAGTGTTGTAAATGCTTTAAACAATGGTTTCTCAAATGCCGAAATTTCTGCTAATAATAGACAAATTGCCGACATGAACCAAAATTATACTAACCAATTAAGCACTTTACAATCTTTTAATGGTTTAGAAAGACAATTATGCGATTGTTGTTGTGATAATAAACTTGGAATTGCCAACTTAACATCAACTGTTCTTGCCGAAAATTGTGCCGACAGAGAAGCATTAAGTAATGGTATTCGTGATTTAATTACAAATCAAAATGCTGTAGGGCAACGCATACTTGATACACTCTGCCAAGATAAGATAGACGCAAAGAACGAGAAAATCAATGATTTACAAAGAGAAATCTTGATGAAAGATTTACAAGCAAGTCAAATTCAACAAACTGCAACTTTAAGAGCAGGACAAGAAACTGCTAACGCAGAACTTCTAAATTTATTAAATACCTGCCCTATTCCTAGTACCCCTGTATATGGACGAACTCCTATATTTACTTGCAACAATAATAATGGTTGTGGGTGTGGTTCTTTCTATGGAAATGGGTTTTATGGAAACACAATAGTTTAATAGCAAATAGTCTTTAAGACAAACTCAAATGAGAACTTGCTAAAACGATTTTGGTATTTACATCAAAATCGTATAAAGAATAGGCAAGACCTATTCTTTTTTAAAAAATGCACAATATTTTAAAAAAATTGTGCAAAATTATGAAAGGAGTAGCAAATATGATACAAAGTGTTCAAGAACAAGAATTAGTTTTAACATCTAACACTGCCCCTATTACTTTTGCAGATACCGATTTAAGAACTGCTAGTGCAAATTGTTTTAATGGTTGGTTAAATCATAACGAGGGTAGTGCAACATTTAATATCGTTGCAGGTGGTATCTATAAAATTGAATTTAATGCAAATATTACAAGTGCAACTGCAGGAGTTGTTGGTTTAGGAATTTTTGCAGATGGAATTAAGTTAAACGGAACTGAAATGGACGAAGTAGTAGGAACAGTAGGAGAATATCAAAATGTAAGTGCTAATAAACTCATTAGAGTTTGTGGTCGTGGTAATGTAACTATTACTGTAAATAGTGTTCCAACTATTGTTTATGATGGAACTGTAACAGATACACAAATTCCAATTATTAAAAATGCTAACATTATTTTAACTAGAGTAGCATAGGAGGTAACTATGGAAGAAGAAAAAGAGAAAACTATGCAAGATAAACTCATAGAAAGTAGTGAAAATGCAATTAATAGTTTATTAGAAAATGGAATACAAAATGAAGAACTTGAAACATTATGTAAATTAACAAAAATACATAAATACGCAAGACAAGAAAAACATTGGGAAAAGGAGGAAAAAAATATGAGATATAGAGCATACGGAAACTATGGAAATTATGGAAACTATAATGGAAATTATAATGCAGGTGGAAATTATGGTAATAATTCTTATGGTCGTAGAGGTGTAGATAGCAAATATAGAGGACACGAACAATTAGATGATATGTATATGAATTATGAAGCATATAGTGATGGTCGTGAAGAATATAACAGAGGAAACTATGGTGCTAAACAAGATACATTAATGAGTTTAGATTATATGCTAAAAAGTATGGTTGAATTTGTTAATATGTTAAAACAAGACGCAACATCACAAGAAGAAATGAATTTAATTAAACAATATACACAAAAAATAAGTGAAATGTAATGTATAAATTTTATAATGCAAATGCTTTAGGACTTTTTCAAAACGATTGCACCGTAAGAGCAATAAGTCTAGCAGAAAATAAAAGTTGGGACGAAACTTATGATGAATTAAGTAATATTGCTCAATTAAACGGAACTATGATGGACGACCGAAACTTTATTATTAATTACTTAAATTCTAAATACGAACAAATAACATATTTACCTGAAACTGTTGGAGAAGTAGCAGGGGAATACCCTGATAAAATACTTTTAATAACAATGAAAGGGCATATTACTTGTAGCAAATATGGTGTAATATACGATAGTTTTGATTGTAGAAAAAGGAAAAGTGAATTTGCATGGATAATAGAATAAATGAAATAGATTTTTTCTTCTTATTAAATGTTGTAGCAAATGTGTTACAAATTCAATCTTATGAATTGCTTAAAAAAGAAATATCTAATAACGATATTATGGAAAGTTTAAGACATCAAGACAACGATTATTTAGAAAAAATAATAAAACAAAATGAAGAAATTATTAGTCTTTTAAAAGATAAATAATTTCTATATGGGGGTGTATCCAAGTGATTAAGGAGGAAGTCTGCAAAACTTTTATGCGTTGGTTTGAACCCAACCACCCCCTCCACATTACAAACTCTTTTACTATCGTAAAAGAACAAGAATTAATCTTGTTCTTTTGTTTTTATTATCGAAAAATAATCTTCAATTATTTTATTTATTATATTATTACTAGAAGCACATATTTCACATACATCTTCTAAACTAAATTGTTTTTCAAAAGGGTTTAAACCAAATTCATAAGTATAACAATGCACAAGTTCGTGATATAAAGTTCTTTTTTTATTTGGTGCTAATTCGTTTAAATAAATAGTATTTTCATTATACACCGTTAAACCATGTGTGAATGTATTTATTAAATCACTATCACTTTTTTTTGCCATTTCATCATTACTTATAATTTTAATTTCCCATTTACTACTATTCATTTCAAATTTCATTTATAATCTCCTAACCAACCTTTAATATCAAATTTATAAGTTGTTCTTTTCTTTTCGACTTTTATTTCTGTTGCCATGTTTTCAAAATATTCAAGTGGTATAGATTTTCTATCGTTGTCTTGCAAGAAAAATAAAAAGTTTTCTATATCAAGTGCAAAACATCTTTCAATATCACTAAAAAATACTATTATATTACAAAATACATTATCAAATTGGTTTGCTTCATATAAATCTTCAATTTGTTTTTCTTTTGATTTTTTACCCATAATTGCGTCTAAAGGAATTGATTTACCTTTATGCGATTTTAACTCATTTAAAAACAAACAACCATTATAAAAAAGCAAATTATCGGCAATATTAGTTGTTGAAAATCTTAAATGTTGATTACCTCCATAATAAGTGCTTCCACTATCTCGAAAACGATAAAAAAATACATTATCAGGAACACTTTTTCTAAATTCTTCTTCAAATTTTTTTCCTAAATTTTTCATTTACCTAACTCCTTTTCCATTTTTAGTTTAAATTTAGTTAATTCAATTTCTTTTTTTATATCATCTATTTCACGAAAAATTTTTTGTTTATCTTCTCTTGAAAAACCAACATCTAATGCTCTTTTTAAAGTTGCTTCTGTCAATTTAAGTTTCGACAATTTCTCGATTAACTCTTTACTCATAAGAACACCTACCATATTAATCATATCATAATTGACACAAAAGTCAATAAATGTTATCTTATTTATAAGGTGGTAATATGACACAAAAACAAAAAAATAAAGAAATTATGTTAAATAATAAAACTCAATTAAGGGAGTTAGAACAAAATTATATTGATGATAAAATTGCTCAACTACCTACTTATGTTGAGCAACAAAAAAAGATTATTACACAAGAAATAACTAAATATGCACAAGAACACAAAGTCCCTTGTAAATGGAACGAATTTGGAGAAGTTGTAGAATGGAAAATACAATTAAGTCCTTTAGTTATTACTAATTATTTTTTTAAACCAATTACTAATATAACAAGTGTTGAACCAATTTATAGTGCAGAAGAACTAGGAATTGTATTTGATTATTATTGTTATATTTTAGCAAATATAAATGATAAAATAGGTAATTTTCCAAGTTCTTTAACTTCATTTTGTAAACTTGCAGGAATAACTTTAAATAATTTAAGAACATTAAGAAATAGTGCCGATTATAATATGAGAGTTGTTGTTGAAAAAATATATGACCAAATTGGAGATGAAAATGTTACAATGTCCCAAATGGGTATGGTTAAAGAAAGAAGCACAATTTTTAAAATGAAATCTCAAAATGAATTAGTTGAAAAAGAACAACCTAAAGTAAATATTAACATTACAGAAAAACCTAATTTTGACCAAATTGAAGAAAGAATAAATAAATATAAACAATTTGCAAGAAAAAAGGAAAATTAAAATGGAAGAAGAAAAAAAAATATACAATAGTATTAATAAATTATTAACAATTTTAGAAAACAATTTTAGATATGATTTTGGAAAAAAAATACCCATGAATGAAGTTTTTGAAATGTCAAAAGATTTAAGTGTTTTAATTAATAATTATGAAAAACATACAAAAGAAGTGGGAGAATTGTGCATTAAAAGATACATACCTTTATTAGACTTGCTTATTAAAATAGATATAAACCAAAATCATTTTCTCGAGTATGACAAAATGTTAAAAAATGCTTATAAATTAGGTGCAAGAATTTCATTAGAACATTATATGGTTTATCGAGAATGGAATGAACCTGAAAAAGAAAAGTTTTTTGAACCAAGATATAGAATTTTAATAGGTTATATTCATTATTTACAAGAGTTAGAGTGTAACCCTAACTTTCATACTTTAATATTTAATGCCCCATCTGGTTATGGTAAAACATACCCTAAAAAAATAAGTGAAGCATGGTGTTTTGGTATTGATAATAAAGGTGCTTTTCTTTCTTTGTGTTCTAATGATGATGTTGTTAAAAGTGGTAGTAGAACAGTTATAGACGAAATAAAAAGTGAACAATTTGGCGAAGTTTTTCCTGAAATGAAATACAACGAAGAAGATAAAAATTTCTTTTTAAAGGAAACAGATGAAAAATGGAAACTTAAAACTTGTAAATTGCCTTTTAGTTATTATGCTAAAACAACACAAGCAAATGTTGTAGGTTCAAGAGCAAGTAAATCTATTCATATAGACGACTTATACCCTGATTATAAAGAAGCAATGAATAGAGCATTAAATGAATATTATTACAATAAATCTATTACAGTTTGGGAAAAGAGATTTATTCAAAATGAAATTCCTAATATTTGTATTACAGGAACATTATGGGCGAGTGGAGATTATATTGATTTAAAAATAAAACAATTAGAAAAGGAACATAAATTTAAACCACACCCTAAATACCCATATACAAGAGTAAGTGAAGATGGTAGTTGTGCAATTATTCAAGTTCCTGCATTAGATTATGTTACAGGAGAAAGCACTTGTCCTGAATTAAGACCAACACAAGAATTATTAAAAGAAAAACAAAATATGGAGGGTTATTTATGGGAAACTAACTTTCAACAACTTCCTACTAACCCTGAAACATTAATATTTAGTTATGACAAAATTAAAACTTATGAAACTGTGCCTTATAGCGAATACACAGGGACATATTCTGTAATAGACGCAACAAGAAAAAGTGGAAAAGACTTCTTTGCTATGCCGATATTTAAAAAAGTTTTAAATGATAATTTACCTTTATATTATTTAATAGATTGTATTTTTACTCGTGAAGCAACAAAAGATATGTATGAAGCAGTAGCAGATAAAATAGAAGAAAACCATATTACTTTGCTAGTAGTTGAAAGTAATGTTACAAGTGAGTTAAAACAAAATGTAGAAAAGATTTTAAATTTAAGACAAATAACATATTGTGAAATAATTGAAAAATACAATACTGTTCCTAAACAAGTAAGAATTACTAACGAAAAAGGTATTATAAAAAAACAATTAGTCTTTCCTAAAAAAGAAATGTATGGAATAAATACAGACATGGGTAGATTTATGGATAATCTAACTACTTATAACGAAACAGGTTCAAATGCAAATGATGACGCAAGTGATAGTTGTGCTATGATGGGTAGTGAAATAATAGAAGAAAATTCAAAACCTCAAAAGGCAGAACCTTTAGATTTTGTAAGAAAATATATGTGATATATTTTCTTTTTTTTGTGGCAAATTTGACAAATTTAAAATTTTATAGTATTGTTTTTTAGTGTAGAAAGGGTTAGGAGGCAAGATATATGAAAACTTTTGGTAGAATGACAATTTATGCAAATTATACAGAAGAAGAATTGCTAGGAGAAAATACAGAATTAAAAGTTTTAGATATTTTGCTTAATAGTATTGATATACACGAACATAATAAAATTGAAAGTGAATATTTGATTAATTACCTTTATGGCGACCAAGACATAAAAGATAAAGTCAAATTAACAAGATGTGAAATTAATAATAAAAGTGTAGAAAATTGGGCGTATGCGTTTCAAGATTGGAAAAAAGCATTTTTGTTAGGTAAACCTATACAATATGCCCCACTTGATAATGTTGCAAATCAAGAAATATCTATTTTAAATAAGTATAATACTTATGAAGATAAAGACCAAAAAGACCAAGATTTATATGAAGATATATATACTGTTGGTCGTGGTTTTAGATATGAAAATGCAACACCTATTACAGAAGATGACGAAGCACCTTTTGAAATTTTAAATCTTGATGTTTTACATACCGAAGTTGTGTATTCAAGTTCAATTAAACATGAGCAATTATTAACATTTGTTGAAACTGATAAATGTTATATTACACAAAACCTAAACCCTATCACAGGTAAATATGAACCACAAACAAATTATTACAAAGAATATACAGTTTATACAAGAAATATGTGGTATTTAATAAGTGATAAGAGTGGTAATTTACAAATAATTGATAGAAAACCAATTATTCATAATATACATTTAATTACTGAATATTACTTTAATAGAAAACGAATGAGTTTTCTTGAATTAGGAAAAGATATATTTGATGATTTAAACTATGTTGAAAATCTTGATAAAGATGATATAGAAGCATTTGTTAATTCAATTATGGTATTTACTAATGCAGAAGTAAACGAGGAGGGTATGGAAGCAATCAAAAAATATGGTGCAGTTTCCATTAAATCAACAGACCAAAAGAAAGCAAGTGTTGAATTATTACAATCGAGGTTAAAATCATTAGATACTCAAATATATTATTTAAGAAAATTAAGTGCATTACATAGTATTTTAAGTGTTCCACAAGCAACACAAAACGGAGAAATTAGTAATGCCGAAACAGGTAAAGCAGTTTTAACAGGGCAAGGTTTTACAAGTTCTTCTATTCGTGTTGAAAATGAAGAAAAAGCATTTAAAAAATGTGATAGAAATGCCTTAAAAGTTTTACTAAAAATTTGTAGAAATGCAAGTGATAGTCAAATAAAAGAATTAAAAGTAAGTGATATAGATATTAAATTTAGTAGAGATTTAAGTGAAAACTTACTTGTTAAAACACAAGCATTAATTAATCTTGCAACTGCTCAAATTCCACCTGAAATTCGTAATGCAGTAGTTGGGTTATTTAGCGACCCTGTTGCAGTTACTCAACTTCAAGAAGCATTTATTAAAGAGCAACAAGATTTACAACTTGAATTACAACAAAAGCAAAACAACATAAATGAACAAAATAATAAATTAGAAGATATAAACCAAGTTCAACAACAGGAACAATAAAAGTTCCTCCTTTCTATGGGTTTAGTGTAATAGAAGCACGACAATCTCCAAAATTGTTAGTAGTGGTGCAAGTCCATTAACCTATGCCAAAAATTTGATATTATCTCTATGAGTTTGTTAGTTCTTGTATAAAAACTATCGTTAAGGAGGAGATTAATATATGAAAAGAGATGACATTAAAAAAATATTAGGGGAAAATGCAACAGAAGAACAAATTAGTAATTTGTTAAATGCTTTTCACGAAAAAGAAAGTGAAACTAAAAAACAAGCAGATGACACAAAAAAAGAAATTGACGATTTAAAAAAACAACTAAACAAGTATAGCGATTATGATACTATCAAGAAACAACTTGATGATATTAATAAAGCAAATATGACCGAGCAAGAAAAACTTGAAGAACAAAAAAAGGAAATTGCAGAAAATTTACGACAATCAAGAATTATTGTTAATACTGCAAAAGCAAAAGAAATTCTTGCAGGAGAAAATGTTGATGAAGAACTTTTAAATCGTATAGTTACTGATGATGTTGATACTACTGTTGCACTTGCAAATAAATTTAAAGACACTTTAAGTTTATTAAAGACTAATGTTGAAAAACAAACAAGAGAAAGTTTATCAACACAAGACTTAAAACCTAGTATCACAAATGTTACACAAGATAGTGGTGCTATGACATTGGATAAGTTTTATGAATTAAGTGCAGAAGAACAAGATAAATTTGTCGAGGAACACCCTGACGAATTTGAAAAATTATAAAAGAAAAGGAGAGATTAAATTATGCCAACAATGTTTAGAACAAAAATATTTAACCCAAATGTGTTTGAAAAATATTTAAGAACTTTACCAAGCACAAAAGAGTTATCTTTAATTAAAAATAGTTTATTTACAAATGTAAATAAATACAAATCAAAAATGAGTGAACAAGCAGGTGGTTATTTTGTAACTGAACCAATTAAAGGAAGAATTGGTGGAACACCTGTAAATTATGATGGAAATACTAATATTCCTGACGGAGCAGAAAGAGATACTTTCTATCAAACAAAAATTTGTTATGGTCGTGCTATGTCATGGGGAGAATATGATTTTTCAAGTGAAGTTACAGGAGAAAACTTTAA
>Ga0247608_10008580_pt1 | contig 10299 bp, 8 predicted proteins | sample 176DNAGHGlowgp2_FD_193490 | JGI IMG/M metagenome (GOLD analysis project Ga0247608, IMG submission 193490) | Sheep rumen microbial communities from Palmerston North, Manawatu-Wanganui, New Zealand - 1766 DNA GHGlow gp2 | ecosystem: Host-associated > Mammals > Digestive system > Stomach > Rumen ... | reverse complement strand
CTTAAATCCGTAGGCATCAACCCGGTACTCGTCCATGGCGGCGGACCGGACATCAGCAACATGCTCAAGACGCTGAACGTGGAATCCCGTTTCGAGAACGGTCTGCGCGTGACAGACGCCAAGGTCATGAGCGTCGCACAGATGGTCCTGGTTGGAAAGACCAATAAAGAGATCGTCTCCTACCTCGGCCAGAAAGGCGTTAAGGCAATCGGTATCAGCGGTATCGACGGTCACCTGATCGAGTGCGAAAAGCTCACCGAGGACGCCAACGGCAATCCGATCGACGTCGGATTCGTCGGCAAAATCAAGAGAATCAACACGAAGGTCATCTCCACACTGGCAAATGACGAATACATCCCGGTCGTTGCTCCGATCGGTGTCGGCTCCGACGGCGAGAGCTATAACATCAATGCAGATACCGTGGCAGCGGAGATCGCTGTTGCCCTTAAGGCGGAAAAGCTCATGACCCTGACTGACGTAGAAGGTGTCAAGGGCATCCTTCCGGATGGCTCCGAGCAGGTCTTCCCTGTCCTCACCGAGTCCGATATCCATGAGATGATCGAGAACGGTGTGATCACCGGCGGCATGATCCCGAAGGTCAACGGATGCCTCGATACGATCCGACGCGGCGTCGGCCGTGCACATATTATCGACGGGCGCATCCCTCACAGTATCCTTCTGGAGATCTTCACCGGCAAAGGTATCGGCACGATGATCGTTCAGGAAAAGAAGCCCTATTTCGAGGGAGAAAAAATCTGACACGAACTGAGGTTATTTATATATGGATAATAAAGATAAGAAATTATCACAGATCATAACTTATGACGAAGAGTATTATATGCCGGTATTCGGAAAGCGTGTCCCTCTCGTGGCCGATCACGGAAAAGGCGTATATCTCTACGGAACAGACGGCAAGCAGTATATGGATATGATCGGCGGTATCGCCGTAAATGTCCTCGGACACAGCAATCCGGCGCTGGTAAAGGCGATCTCGGATCAGGCGAAGAAAGTCATCCACTGCTGCAATTACTACTACAATGAGCCGCAGACCATGCTGGCAAAAAAACTCGTGGAAATGAGCTTCGCCGATAAGGTCTTCTTCGCCAACTCCGGCGCGGAAGCCAACGAAGGCGCGATCAAGCTCGCTCGCGGGTACTGGTACAAGAAAGGCACTCCGAAGCCGAAGATCATCACGGCGAAGATGTCTTTCCACGGACGTACCATGGCAACCATCGCAGCAACCGGCCAAGAGAAATTCTCTATCCCGTTCGGTCCGAACGTCCCGGGATTCGAATATGTTCCCTATAACGACATCGATGCCATCAAGAAGGCAGCCGACAAGGATACCGGCGCGATCATGCTCGAGCTTATCCAGGGCGAGAGCGGTGTACATCCGGCAGATGCCGCATATGTAAAGGCCGTTAGGAAGTTCTGTACCGAGAACAAGATCCTTCTGATCATCGACGAAGTACAGACAGGTGTCGGCCACACCGGAACCTTCTTCGCATATGAGCAGTATGGCATCAAGCCGGATATCGTTACTCTGGCAAAAGGACTTTCCGGCGGTGTGCCGGTCGGCGCTGTTCTTGCGACGAAGAAGGCAGCATCCGGATTCGGCCCCGGCGATCACGGCTCCACCTTCGGCGGTAACCCGCTGGCTTGCGCTGCCGGCCTTGCAGTTATCGAGCAGATCGAGTCCAGGGAACTTCTGAAAAACGTCACCGAGCTGGGTGCTTTTACCAGGGAAAAACTGGAAAAGCTCGGAAAGAAAACAAAGAAGATCTCGGAAGTACGTGGCAAGGGACTTCTCATCGGTATCGAGCTCACATCCGATTCTTCCGCCGATGTGAAGATGAAGCTCTTCGAAAAAGGTTTCCTCGTCAGCGCGATCGGAGCAAACGTGATCCGTATCGCTCCGCCGCTGATCATCAACAAAACACAGATCAATAAATTCATCTCTGCACTGCAGGATGTCCTTCAGGGAAAGGAGTAAACACATATGAAACACTATATCGATTTTCACGAAGACGTAACCATCCCGGAGCTCGACGCACTTCTCGATACTGCGATCGATCTCAAGGCGAAGACCAAGGCGGGCATCCCGCATCCGATCCTGGCCGGAAAGACTCTCGGCATGATCTTTACCAAGTCTTCCACAAGAACACGTGTCTCCTTTGAGGTCGGCATGTACCAGCTCGGCGGTCATGCGCTCTTCCTGTCTTCCGATGACATCCAGATCGGACGTGGCGAGACCATCCACGATACTGCCAACGTGCTGTCGAGAATGGTTGACGGAATCATGATCAGAACATTTGCCCATCAGGACATCGTCGATCTTGCGAAATACGGTTCTGTTCCGGTCATCAACGGTCTTTCCGATGACCAGCACCCGACACAGGTACTGGCGGATCTTCTGACCATCAAAGAGCATAAGGGCACACTGAAGGGCCTGAAGCTCGCCTATGTCGGCGACGGCAACAACATGGCCAATTCTCTTCTCCACGCCTGCGCGAAGGCCGGCATGGACATCTCCGTTGCTTCTCCGAAAGACTATACGTGTCCGGAGAAATATGTGCTCCAGGCACAGGAAGACGCGAAGATCACCGGTTCCAAGATCGTCATGACCGAGGATCCGTATGTGGCCTGCAAAGACGCCGACGTCATCTATACCGATACATGGGCAAGCATGGGCCAGGAATCCGAAAAGGCCATGAGAGCCAAGATCTTCAAGGACTACCAGGTCAACTCCGACCTGTTCTCCACTGCGGATAAGGACGCGATCTTCCTTCACTGCCTGCCGGCATACCGGGGCTATGAAGTCACAGAAGACATCATCGACGGACCGCACTCTGTCGTATTTGACGAGGCGGAGAACAGACTGCACGCGCACAAGGCGATCCTCGTCCACCTCATGAGTAACCAGCATGCCTGATATCCACGTCAGAAAAGCCAGACTCACCGAGGCGCCGGTGATACTGCAGCTCGTACACGAGTCAATGTCCTCGTACTGCAGGGATTCTGGCATCCCGGATTCCTACATCGAGGCGACGTCCGAAGATCTGGAAGCGATCGAGAATGCGATCTCTTCCGGTGTAGTCTTTGTTGCGCTCAGCGAGGAAGACGAGATCCTCGGCACCTGCCGTCTCTATATCCGTCCGAGGCGGGATCTCGACAAAGAGATCAAGAGTGTTCTCTCCGGTTTTTCCACGCGCATCGCGTACTTCGCAAGATTCTCCGTCTGGGATACCTGGCGCGGACAGGGGATCGGGAACTATCTTCTTTCTTACTGCGAGAAGGTCGCGATCGATTCGAAGTGCTCGCACATGCTGCTTCATACGGCACTCAGCAATTCCGGCATGGTCGATTATTACAAGACAAGAGGCTTCGACCTTCTTTCTTCCGACGACCGCCGCGGTTATCAGAGAGGTCTTTTCGGAAAAGCACTTGCCCGCTAAATGCGGCTTTATATGACTATGTGATCCTTTACTTCTGCATCTCCGCCTTCGGAGGTGCGGAAGTTTTTTTACCTAGGCGCGGGCCACCTTTTATACTTTTTGTTCCCCACTTTATCAATTCTACTTATATCGGCCGCATTCCGTCGAAAAACATGCTCGATAGTTGCGGTATTTTCACTAGAATGATGTAAAAAATCTTTAGGAAAGGCAGGCTAAAAGAAGACATGAAAAAGATTCGAGAATACAGATTACGCGCAAACTTAAGTCAGGGACAGCTAGCAGAAAAAGTGAACGTCAAGCAGCCTTCCGTTTCCCAGTGGGAAAGAGGAACAGCATATCCTACGATCGACACGGCCAAGAAGCTGTGCGAGGTGCTCCAGATCCCCTTCAATATGATCTTTGACCAGTATTCCTCTGAAGAACCCTTCGACATCCCGGTCTATTCAGGCATCCGCGGGAGCGGCGAACCGATCCCCTGCACCAGAGCAGAGTGCTCTCTGAAGCTCTCTGAAGAAGAACTGAGAAGGCTGATCCCGAAAACCGAGACTTCCGATGACGGAAATGCCGCAGATGCAAAGACCAAAGTCGATCCGGAACGTTTCTTCGGGTATTACTGCGAATCCGAGCATCTTTCCCCCATGATCCTCCCCCACACGGTCAATCTGATCTACCGGACAGGGAAACTGCGCTCCAATTCCATCCATATGGTAAGCATGGATGGAAGAGACAGTACTCTGGTCCGCCTGATCCAGAATGAACAGGGCGTACTTGCCATATTAAAGGGGATCTCCGAGAGATACCGGTATTTCCGGGCACAGGAACTGAAAAACGGCACGCTGGTCATCTACGGCATCGCCGTAGAATCCAGAAAGACACTTCTCCGCTGATCCTCAGAGTGTCTGTGCCTTACGGGACCACCATCCCTGACGGGTGAGGTTTTTAAACTTAGGATCCTCCATCAGACGGAGAATATCTTCTTCGCTTTCAAAGATCCCGAATACAGCACTTCCGGAACCGCTCATGGCTGAGAATACTGCGCCGCCTCCGGAAAGGAGATCCAGTCCGTCCTGTATCTCGGGAACACTTTGGATCGCAGGGATCTGAAGATCATTCGTCCATGACCGGCATGCTTTGATCAGGCGGTCCTTCGGATCAAGGCCGCCTGACAGACCTTCTTTGAGGAGAGATTTCTCGGAAGAGGTAACATTTTCTGCTCCCATCGCGTCAAATGCCTTGTAGCAGGCAGGTGTGGAGACACCTCTTTGCGGCTTTAAAAGAAGCATGGGAAGTCCCGAGAGATCCGGCATGGGCGTGAGGATCTCGCCGACGCCCTCACAGAGCGCTGTTCCGCCACAGAGGAAAAACGGTACATCCGCGCCGATCGAAAGCGCGATAGAAGAAAGTTCTTCTTTCGAAACTCTTCCCGGGAAAAGACGGTCCAGTGCAAGAAGCACGGAAGCGGCGTCGGAACTGCCTCCGCCCAGGCCTGCCTGGGATGGGATATTCTTCTGAAGGCCGATAGAGACGGCATATTTTTCCGGTCCTATCTTCTCCATGAAGCGGACTGCAGCTGCCACGGCTGTATTCTTCTTCGGGTCGGAGGTAAGAAATCCGCAGTCGGAGAAAAAGGAGACACCTGCTTCTTTTCTCTCCTTCTGCTCGACTGATACCTCGATCACATCATAAAGTGACAGTGTCTGCATACAGCTGTAAAGAAGATGGTAGCCATCCTCACGCTTCCCGTCCATCCGGAGGAAAAGGTTCACCTTTGCGGGTGCTTTTACCGTAGTATTCATAAAAACCTCTCTTTATACGGCAACAGCCGTCATGCGCGCACAAAATGTGGGCTTGCATGAACGGCCGTCGTAATCGTCTTATGTTTAAGTAAAATCAGCTTGCCTGTGTCTCGGCAATGGCTGCGATGCGGACAGTCTTTGTCAGCACATCGATGTAGCTGTAAGAAACAGTCTCCTGAGCAGCATTGGTCGGCTTTCTGTCACATCTTACCGTGAACATGTTCGGATAGCAATGATCCAGGATGCCCTCATGGACGATGATCCTCTTTCTTCCACCGTTGGAAGTAAGGCGGACTGTGCGTCCGATATAAGACTCAAGATTCTTCTTGCAAGCTTCTACATCTGATTTAATGATCACTGGTCTTCCCTCCCCGTCTGGTTGTAAAAAAGAATACCTACTGTTACGAAATTATAACAGGGTCAAGAATGCTTGTCAATCAAAAACACAACTTGTTGTGGTCATTTTGCACAAAAATACCGAATATAGTGTTTTTACTTTCTACATCAGAAACCGTTTTCTCAGGCTTTTTTGTAACACTTCTGTTATTTTATGTTGGAATTAGATGGGGGAAAGCATATAATGATATTCGTAGATTTTTCGGGAAGATCATTTCCCGTCCGCAGAGGCCGTATGATGGATGCGGTTATGAAATGAATATTTTAAAAGTGAGGACCGACTTATGCTTAGTGACATTGAGATCGCACGTAATGCGAAGATGCTTCCGATCGAACAGATCGCCGGGAAACTGGGAATCGAAAGAGATGACCTCGAGTTCTATGGAAAATATAAGGCAAAACTGCCACTGCGTCTGCTTTCCGACAGGAAGGATAAAAAGGACGGCAAGCTCGTACTCGTCACGGCGATGAACCCGACACCGGCAGGTGAAGGTAAGACGACCGTAAGTATCGGTCTGGCGCAGGCCCTCAACAAACAGAATAAGAACGCGATGCTCGCACTCCGCGAGCCTTCCTTAGGTCCGGTATTCGGCATCAAGGGCGGTGCCGCCGGCGGCGGATACTCCCAGGTCGTTCCTATGGATGATATCAACCTGCACTTCACAGGTGACCTCCATGCCATCACTTCCGCCAATAACCTTTTGGCCGCAATGATCGACAATCACCTCTATCAGGGAAATGAACTGAACCTCGACAAGGACAGGATCCTCTGGAAGCGCTGCCTCGATATGAATGACCGTGCTCTTAGAAGCCTGAATCTGGGCGTCGGCGGCGGCGTCAACGGTGTGCCGAGAAATGAAGTATTCTCCATCACAGCGGCATCTGAGATCATGGCGATCCTGTGCCTGGCTTCCGATATGGAAGACCTTAAGAAGCGTCTGGCCAATATCGCGATCGCTTACGACATGGACGGCAATATCGTCCGTGCTTCCGCACTCCATGCAGAGGGCGCCATGAGCGTTCTCCTCAAGGATGCGATCTGCCCGAACCTCGTCCAGTCCCTCGAGCACACACCGGCACTCATCCACGGCGGACCGTTCGCCAATATCGCGCACGGCTGCAACAGCATCATCGCCACAAGAATGGCACTGAAACTTGCGGATATCGTAGTTACCGAAGCAGGATTCGGTGCTGACCTCGGCGCCGAGAAGTTCCTGGACATCAAGTGCAGAACTGCAGGTATCTGGCCAAATGCTGTCGTTATCGTCGCGACTGTCCGTTCCCTCAAGTACAATGCCGGAATCCCGAAGGAAGAGCTCAATAAGCCGAATGCCGAGGCAGTTGCCGCAGGTTTCCCGAACCTCGCCAAGCACATCGAAAACATCCTTTCCTACGGCATTCCGTGTGTCGTTGCCAGCAACCAGTTCCTCACCGATACCGAGGAAGAGCTCGAGACACTTCGCCGTCTGTGCGAAGAAAAGGGCGCGACATTTGCTCCTGCACAGATCTTTGCCAAGGGAGGTGAAGGCGGACAGGAACTCGCCGATGCTGTTCTTAAGGCAATCGAGACCCCTGCTTCCGGACCGCACTATATGTACGATCTGGATATGCCGGTCGAAAAGAAGATCGAAGCAATCGCCAAGAATATCTATGGTGCTGCTAATGTCGAGATCCTGCCGGAAGCCATGAAGAAGATCGAAGACTTCACGAAGGCGGGCTTCGGAAATACTCCTGTATGTATCGCAAAGACACAGTATTCCCTGTCCGATAACCTGAAGGTTCTCGGCCGTCCGGAAGGATTTACACTGACTGTCCGTGATATCTGGCTGTCTGCCGGTGCCGGCTTCCTGGTCGCTCTTACCGGTGCGATCGTCACCATGCCGGGTCTTCCGAAGCATCCTGCGGCGATGGATATTGATATCGATGCCAACGGCGTGATCGAAGGACTGTTCTAATACTTTATGAAGAACCCGAAAAGCAATTACATCGGAGAAGCGCGGCGGATCAAGAGAAACCGTATGTTCATCCGCATCATCGTGGTTGCCGCCGTGATCCTTATCGTGAGTTTCGCCATCTTCTTTACATATATCCTTTCTCTGAAAAAGGATATCGATGACGAGTTCCCGAGCAGTGAATCTGCGGCAGGCACCGGATACAATACGACGGAGACCCTGATCCCGTCCTCTTCGGATACCTCCGAAACGTCGGATACGACGGCCACGACGCCTCCTGAGACGGAGACCACACCGGAATCCACATCTGCTTCGACAGAGGAAACCGGAGATATCACTTCGTCCGAAGAAGGCTCGACAGAGACGAAAGATCCATCTGACCCGTCCGATCCGGAAACCTCCGCCACGACCACTGTCAATCTGCTCCCGGATGACTGGAGCGACAGGCCGCATGTGCTTTTCCCGGAGAAATATCCTCTGCAGTCGGTAACACATGCCGAGCGTGACCAGTCCTACAGCTCGCTGAAGCATGCGGTCAAAAAATATATCGAAGAGAAAACAGATGCGAGGATCGGGTTTTACTATATCAACCTGAATACGTTCGAGTCCTTCGGCTACAATGAGACGCAGCCGTTTGTTGTCGGATCGTCGATCTATCTTCCGCTGACGATGCTTCTGTACGAAGACGTTCACGCCAGGACACGCTCGATGGATATCGCCGTACCTTTCAGCAAGTCCAGTGTCTCTGAGAAGATAGACACGAAGATGGGCGAGGTTCCGGAAGGAAAGCAGTACTTCCTGTGGCAGCTGGCGTATCTGGCACTCAGCGACGGCGACGGTGCCGCGATGAAGATGATCCTGAACAGTCTCGGTGAATCGGGAGAACAAGCCCTGATGGAGCGGCTTTCCACGATGTGCACCGGCATCGACTACGCATCGGTACAAAACTACGTTGACTACAAGGGCATACAGAGGTCCGGCAAAAACCGTTCCTGCGCCTATGACCTTGCCCGCTCCGCGGAGATGCTCTACTGGCAGTATATGTCCTATCCGGACGAATACCAGATTCTGATCGATGCGCTGGGAAACTCGGACAGATTGAGCGGGATCGGCCGCCAGATACCGTCGGAAGCGGTTGTTCTTCAGCGGCACGGCAAGAACTCCGATCTGCACAGCCAGTCGGATGTTGCCATCATCCTCGGGCCGGAACCGGTCGTTGTCTGTGTGACCGTAGAGGCGGATGATCCTGATACAGCGCAGGAGATCCAGGCCGCACTCGGTGCTCTGGTATATAATTTTATCAGCCTCTGTCACGAGTGAGTTTTTTATGTTATAATTTCTTCGTATTTTCGTCCCGGGTGGTCTACAGTTGGCGGTGGGTCTTGTGCGATGCGAGCCTGTGAACCCTGTCAGGTCCGGAAGGAAGCAGCAGTAAGCGGTCACTCGCATGTGCCGCAAGGGTGCTTGCCCCGACTGTAGTCCAGCCGGGACGATTTTTTATTATTACCATCCCGCAAGAAGGAGGAGTCCCATGGAACACGTTGCACTGTACAGACTCTACCGGCCGATGAACTTCGACGATATCGTCGAACAGGAACATGCGGTGGCGGCACTTCGCCAGTCCGTTATCCTGGGGAAGATCGGCCATGCATATCTCTTCTGCGGAACCAGAGGAACCGGTAAGACTTCGATCGCCAAGGTCTTCTCCCGTGCGATCAACTGCCAGCATCCTGTCAACGGCAATCCATGTAACGAATGCGAGATCTGTAAGGGCGTCATCGACGGCTCTCTTCTCGACGTTATCGAGATGGACGCCGCCAGTAATAACAGTGTAGATAATATCCGCCGGATCTGTGACGAAGTCATGTTCATGCCGGCAAAAGCGAAATATAAAGTATATATCATCGACGAGGTGCACATGCTCTCGACCGGTGCATTTAACGCTCTCCTGAAGACCTTGGAGGAACCGCCGGCCCACGCCGTATTCCTTCTGGCGACGACCGAGCCGCACCGTATCCCGGCCACGATCCTCTCCCGCTGCCAGCGCTACGACTTCCGCCGTATCAGCAACGAAAGTATCGTCAAGCGTCTTTCTTTTATCGCAGCGAAGCAGAATATCTCGATCGAGCCCGACGCACTATCCGCGATCGCCACGATCGGCGACGGTGCACTTCGTGATTCCGTGTCCCTTCTGGATCAGGTCAGCACGACCTCCGGAGCGACCACGATCACCCGCGACGATATCCTCCGGATCACCGGCATCGTCGATGAGGCATTCCTTCACAAATTTGCCACGGCACTTCTCGAAGGCCGTGCCGCGGATCTTCTCCCGCTTTGCCGGGAGCTGGCTATGGATGGCCGCGACCTGATCCGCTTTACTCTCGATCTGGCCCAGTACTTCAGGAATCTGCTGGTCACCCGGATCTCCCCGAATCCGCAGACTCTCATCGAGTCCACTTCCGCCGCAATTGCCAATATGAAAGCACTTGCCTCCCGTACGGATTCGACCACGCTTCTGTTCTTTATCTCCCGTCTTTCGGATCTGACCAATGAACTGAAATGGTCGCCGTCTCCGAGAACATCCTTTGAGATCATGATGCTTCGTCTGGCAGCCCGCGGAAATAAGATCGCACCGCCGATCGTTCCGCCGCTGAAGCCGGTAGCGGAAGCTCCTGCCCCGGCTGCCCAGCCGGCAGCACC
>Ga0247608_10008579_pt1 | contig 10300 bp, 17 predicted proteins | sample 176DNAGHGlowgp2_FD_193490 | JGI IMG/M metagenome (GOLD analysis project Ga0247608, IMG submission 193490) | Sheep rumen microbial communities from Palmerston North, Manawatu-Wanganui, New Zealand - 1766 DNA GHGlow gp2 | ecosystem: Host-associated > Mammals > Digestive system > Stomach > Rumen ... | reverse complement strand
ATTATTATATAATATATTTATAAAAAGATAAAGGAGGTTTTTATATATGATAAAAAAGATACTAACTTACCCAGAAAATAAAGAAATCTTAACTCAAAAAAGTGAAAAAATTGAAGAAATAACAGATGAAATTAAGGCACTAGCCCAGGATTTAATGGATACTTTAAAATCTAATAAGACAGGAGTTGGAATTTCAGCAATTCAAATAGGAGTAGCAAAAAGAATGTGCGTTATAAAGGATAATATAAACTATATTGTTATGATTAATCCTTATATAACAAGACAAAGAGGTGGAGTATTATTTGAAGAAGGCTGTTTAAGCGCTCCAGGAATCACAAAAAAAGTTATGAGAGCTCAAAAAGTATGGTGTAATTATACTGATTTACAAGGTAACCATAAGACTTTAGACCAAGGAGGGCTGACAAGTATTATTATCCAGCATGAATTAGACCATTTTGAAGGTTGGTGCCATGTATTTGAAAATGTTAAAATAAAAGAGGAGCATGAATAAATGAAAAATTTTTTAAATAATTTTAAAGAAAAAATTTGCACTTTATTAGGATGGCTAGCTATAATTGGTGGTATTTTAGGTGGTGTATGGATATGCTTTTACAATATGTTCTATGGCGGAATTATTCAAATTATCACAGGAATTCAAAGTGGTGGAGATGCTATGGCTTTCGCTATTGCAACAGGCATCTGCAAAATATTATTTTGTGAGCTAGGGTTAGTTATACCAATGATATTAGGATTTGCTATTGGATGTTTTTTCTTAAACCAAAGTTATTAGAAAGGAGATAAATGATGATAAAAGAAAAAATAAAAGAGTACCAATATAAAAAATACATTGAAGGACATAAAGAAAACATAAAAAAAGCTTTTGTAGAATTGTCTACTTGCCCAGATTTAGATTGGCTAATAACAGAAGACTTAAGTTGTAAATTATTTGAGAGAATAAAAATTCATGATGATAGTAAGTATTCATCAGAAGAATTTGACGCTTATAGATGGTTCTATTATCCTGCTAATAAAATAGAAAAAGCGATTGGACAATATTTTTTTGAATCTGCTTGGAAACATCACTATGAAAATAATGACCACCATTGGCAATGTCCAAAGAGACAAAATGAAGATTTTACGGAAGAAATAGAATTAGCTTGTCTAGAGAATATTTGTGATTGGCTAGCTATGGGATATAAATTCAATGATAGACCGATACATTACTATAATAGACGCAAAGATGAAATTTGTTTGCCTAAAAAACAAATTACTTTTATGGAAAATGTTATGACAGATTTAGAAAAGACAAAAAGAGATATGACTAAATATGGAACGATATAAGGAGGAAAAGGCCAATGATTAAAGGAGAAGATGTAAAAAAAACATCAGAAATAACTCTTGGAACCGCTTATGATATAAATAAAGATTTAGTTCAAAAGTATGAAAAAACTTTGACAGATGAAGAACTTCAACAGAAAAAAGAATTAATAGCACGATATATTTTAGAAGTAAAACAATTCTATTTTATGTTATTATGTCATGAGCAAAGAGACTATACTTTGTTTAATTTAAACAACGAAAGCGACTATGAAAAAGGTTTAAAAACTGCAACGGAATTAATTGAATGTCTAAACAATAGGGGACAAATAAAAGGTATAGACAAGACTAAAGACAATATGGCGATAGAGATATGGATTTCTAATGAGAATGAATCTTTTGCATATTATTTCTTTGGATACGACGAAGGAGTTATTGAGATTGGAGGTATAAATGGCTAAAAAAATAATAGGTTTATTACAACCTTTCGATTTAAAACAAAATATTTATGTATATGAAGATGGAAATAAGATCGAAATTATTGAAACAAAAGTAGATAATTTTACATCAGAAATGTTACAATTAATTAATAAATATAAAATTGAAGATATTGAATTAGCAGGACCAAAAAAATATACAAAAGGAATTGGAACAAAAGTTCAAGAAGAATATATAAAAAATTATTCTAATAATAATTTGAATATAAAATATATATAATTGGAAAGGAGATAAAAGGAGTATGTCTAAATATCTAATTCAAACAATTGAAACTTATAGAGCAGATACAGAATTAGAAGCAGAACAATTAATTACGGAAGCAAAAGAAAGCACTGATTATGAATTAAAGAAACATAACGCTGAAAAGAAAGAAATTAAACAAAAAGGAGAAATTGTTGATGAATATTGGAAAGTAGGGTTAACAAAAATATTTACATCAGAAAAAGAACCAACAGGAACAACATCAATAATTTATGATAATTCTGAGGGAAGCGCATTTTAAAGGAGGAAAGATATAAATGAATTGTAATTGTAATGAAGAAAAGAAAATAAAAGTAAAAAAATTAAATGTAAATGCTAAATTACCTACACGCGGGAGCGCATCTGCCGCAGGATATGACTTATATGCAAATACAAGAGAAAAACTAATTATATTACCACATGAAACAGTAGTAATTGGAACTGGATTAGCATTTGAACTTCCAGAAGGAACATTTGGAGCAATTTATGCTAGAAGCGGATTAGCAAGTAAAAAAGGTTTAAGACCAGCAAATTGTACTGGAGTAGTAGATTCAGACTATAGAGGAGAAGTAAAGGTTGCTATTCATAATGATAGTACACAAGCTCAAGAAATTTCTGCAGGAGAAAGAATTGCGCAACTAATTCTTCAAACTTACATACCTATGACTTTTGAAGAAGTAAATGACTTAGAACAAAGTGATAGAGGAGAAGCTGGTTTCGGATCTACAGGAACAAACTAATTAATTAAAAGAAAGGGATAAAAAAATGTTAGGATTTATTATTGCAGGAGTTATAGCAATACTCCTTATAATCTTTATTGCTATGAGTTATATTAAATGTCCACCAGATATGGTTTATTTAATATCTGGATTAAAAAAAGAAGCAAGAGTTATTACAGGAAAAGCAACTATAAGAATTCCATTCTTAGAAAGAGTTGATAAAATTCCATTAAAATTAATTCAAATAGATGTAAGAGCAAACAAAGTTCCAACAAATGATTTTATTAATGTAGATGTAGACGCAGTAGCAAATGTTAGAATATCAACAAAACCAGAACTAATAAGAATTGCCGCAAAGCACTTTTTAAATCAAGGAACAGCTGAAATTGCAAGTAATGTTCAACAAATACTAGAAGGAAATATGCGTGAGATAATAGGACAAATGCAACTAGTTGATTTAGTAAATAATAAACAATTATTTTCACAAAAAATACAAGAAAATGCAATAGATGATATTGAAAAAATAGGATTGGAAATAGTAAATCTGAATGTTCAAAATTGTACTGATGATAATGATGCTATTGTAAATCTTGGAGTCGATAACTTAGTTAAAATTCAAAAGGATGCTAGAATTGCAAGAGCTAATGCTGAAAAAGAAATTAAAGTAGCAGAAGCTAATGCAGATGAAGAAGGTAATAAAGCAAGAGTAGACGCAGATGCAAAAATTGCAGAACAAAATAAAGAACTTGCTTTAAGAAAATCTGAATATAAAAAAGAGCAGGATATGAAAAAAGCTATTGCGGATGCAGCATATGAAATACAAAAAGCAGACCAAATGAAAACAGTTAATGAGAATCAAGTAAATGCAGAAATAGCAAAAGCTGAAAGAATGGCAGATTTAAAAGAGAGAGAAGTTGCCATTAAAGAAAAAGAATTAGATGCATTAGTTAGGAAACAAGCAGATGCAGAAAAGTACGCAGCAGAAACAAAAGCAAAAGCAGAAAGACAAGTAGCTATTGAACAGGCGGAAGCCGATAAAGAAAAAGCAAGATTAGGAGCCGAAGCAGCTAAACTTGAAGCTGAGGGCATTAAAGCTAAGCTAGAAGCTGAAGCTGCAGGTAAAAAAGCAATATTATTAGCTGAGGCAGATGGTATTAAAGCTAAAGCTCTTGCAGAAGCAGAAGGTATTGAGAAAAAAGCTGAGGCTCAAAAGAAAATGGGTGAAGCTTCAATAGTAGAAATGATTATGAATGCTTTACCACAAGTTGCAAAAGAAGTATCTGCCCCATTAGCTAACGTAGATAATATTACAATGTATGGTGACCAATCAACTAAACTAATCGAAAATAATACTCAAAAGATAGATAAAATATTAAAGGTCGCACAAGATAGTTTAGGACTAGACTTAAAGAGCTTAATAACTGGTTTTGCAGAGAACAAAATAATTGATAATAAATAATAAAGTGATGAGCAATCATCACTTTTATTTTGCAATAAAATTTTGACAAATCTAGAATTTTATGATACAATTAAGATATAAGGAGGTTATAAAATGAATTATTTAATAACAGGGTGTGGTTACTTAACAAAAGCCTTAATAAAAGAGCTTTTATTAGATGATAATATAAATAAAATAAAAATTTTTTCAAGAAATGAAAAAGAACAATGAAAGACAAAAACATTGTTTAATAATTCAAAATTAAATTTTATTATTGGAGATGTTAGAGATTATCAAGCTATATTAGATGCTTTAGTAGATGTAGATTATTGCATTCATACTGGAGCGATAAAACGAATTGAGATTGCAGAAAAACAACCAATGGAAGCTATAAAAACAAACGTAATTGGAAGTATGAATGTGATTAATGCGGCAATTGCTAATAAAGTTAAAAAATTAATTTTAATTTCAACGGATAAAGCAACTTCCGCAACAACTTGCTATGGTAGTACAAAATTTTTAATGGAATGTATGGCATATGCTAATGAATCTAATACAGATATTATTTGTACTCGATATGGAAATGTATTTGGCTCTACTGGAAGTGTAGTTCCTATATTCAATGAATTAGTAAAACAAAACAAACCTTTAACAGTTCGTAATGGAGAAATGACACGTTTTTTTATGCCAGTAGATAAATGCGTAAATATAGTTATAGATGCTATTAAGGATGGAAAAAATGGTGAGTTATGAATATATGAAAGTAAATCTTGCTCTATAAAAGATTTAGCAGATGCTTTTAGTGATAATCAAATTGTGATTGGAACTGAAAGTATTGAAAAAAATGATGAAGCATTAATTACTGTTGCAGAACTAAATCATAGTAAAAAATATAAAGATTATCTTATTATTCATAAAGATTATATTAGTGAACAAAGATATGATACTCCACTAACAAGTTATACGGCTCAAAGATTAACACAAAAAGAAATAAAACAAATGATTGAAGATTGGAGACAAAACAATGGTTAAAGTTAGTATTATAATGCCTGCATATAACTCAGAGGCTTTTATTAGGAATGCTTTATCTAGCATTCCTAAAAGAGATGACATAGAAATTATTGTTGTAAATGATGGCTCTACTGATAACACTGCGGCAATAGCAAAAGAATTTAATGTGAAATTAATTGATCGTAAAGAGAATATGGGAATTGGATACTCAAGACGTGAAGCGCTTGCCGCTGCACAAGGAGAATATATAATGTTTTTTGATAGTGATGATACTATCGTTCAAGAAAATTTTAACCTTGCTCTTGATATGTTAACGGGAGAAGATATAATTTATTATGATTTAAAACAAAATGACGGAGTTATTCTTCATTTATCTCCAGTCACAAAAGGAATTTATCCTGGAACAGATAAATTTATTAAAAGAACTTATATTAATCAATTTGAATATCCAACAAGAAGATCTTATGAAGATGTATATTTTAATGGTGAACTTCATTCTAAGCCACATACAGATAAATTTACAAATTTAATAGTTCTTAATTATAATTTCCCTAGAGAAAATAGTACATCTGCAAAATGAGCTAGAGGAGAGTGCTTATAATGTTTAGTATAGTAATGATGTCCTGCGATAGATATAAAAGTCTGACTCCTGCTTTTAAAGCTTGTATGGATAAATATTATCCAAAGCATCCAACAATTAATTACATCTATGGAGATGGATGTTGAACAAAAAGATTAAGAGAAGGATTAAAACAACTGTCAGACGATTATGTATTAGTATTATTAGATGATATGTTAATTAGAAAATCAATAAATCAAGAATTAATTACAGATGCATTAAACACTATAAAAAGTAATAATAAAATTGCAGTAATTAATTTTGAAAAAAATTATAGGCCTGCCGATAACTATTCTGAAAATTGATTAAAACAAAAATATAATCAAATGTATTTACATAGTTGTCAGCCTAGCTTGTGAAGAAGAGAAGCTTTAATAGATAATTTATTAAAGGATGAAGATGCTTGAGCTTGGGAAATGACATGAATTAATAATAATTGAATATACTTAATTAATAAAGGTATGGATATTATAGATGTTGGTACTACAAATAATTTTAATTGGGGGATAACAAGAGGAAGATTAACTGATGAATTTAAAGATTTTTTAATACATGAAAATTTATATTCAGATGAAATCAAGGAGGCTTTTAAAAATGATTAAATTATCTATTATAACTCCATATTATAAATGCCTATCTAAAATAAAAAGTTTAGCAAATACACTTGCCCCCCAATTATCAAATGAAGTAGAATGAATTATTATCGATGACGGCTGTCATGAACAAGAACTAGATAATATAAATGCGATTGTTATTCATTTATTAAATAATAGCGGTTGCGCGGGGATACCACGTAATTATGGATTAGATATTGCTAAAGGAGAATATATAACTTTTGTTGACGCTGATGATTTAGTATCTCCTAATTTTATAAGAAAAATCTTAGATAAAATTAATTCATCTACTTTTGACTATTGTTTAATGAGCTGAAGACATCAGCAAGATAGATTTGTAGTTGACATTACACAAGGAAGGCCAGAATGGAATTGTAGCGTTTGAGGAATTCTTTTTAAAGCAGATAATCTAAAAAATATTCGTTTTAATAATAAAAAATTTGCAGAAGATTTTGATTTTAACCAGCAAGCTCTTATTGGAAAGAAAGAAATAATTCCAGATTTTTTATATTATTATGGAAGCAATGAGAATGGCTTAAGCGCCAATTGAAAGGAGTAATTTTATGGAACAAGAATACTATACAAATATATTTTACTTTGATCATTTAAATAAGATAGGCGGCGTTGAAACATTTTTCTATGAAATAGCAAAAAAATATTGTGATAATGATATTACAGTTTTTTATTCTTATGGAGATTTAAAACAAATACAAAGATTAAAAAAATATATAAGAGTAGTAAAATACACAGGACAAAAAATAAAATGTAAAAAAGCATTTTTTAATTATAATTTAAAACCAATAGATAATGTAGAAGCAGAAAAATATTATGAAATTATTCATGCTAATTACAAAGATCTAGGTATCCGTCCTAATGTTCATGTTAAAATTAATGAATATATCGGAGTGAGCCAATCTGTGTGTGACGCTTTTACAGAATTAACTGGGCTACCTTGCACACTATGCTACAATCCAATTACAATAGAAAAACCTAAAAAAGTACTATATCTTATTTCCGCAACTCGATTAACTACAGAAAAAGGGAAAGATAGAATATTAAAACTTGCAAAAGCATTAGATGATGCAGAAATCCCTTATATTTGAACTATATTTACAAATGATACTAAAGAGATAAAACATCCTAGAATAATTTTTATGGAACCGCAATTAAATATTAGAGATTATATAGCTAAAGCAGATTATACTGTCCAATTAAGTGATACTGAAGCCTATTGTTATACAATGATTGAAAGTTTATTACTTAATGTGCCAGTAATAGTTACTCCTTGAGCTTGTTTAAAAGAATTAAATATTACAAATGATTATGGCTTTATATTACCTTTTGATATGACCAATATTCCTGTAGATGAAATATATAATAAAAAATTTAATTTTAAATATAATTTAAAACCTGACAATTGAGATAAAATATTAGAACTCAGTAAATCAACTTATAAAGAAGAATTAGATAGCATCTATACGGTTGAAGCATTATCTGCATATCAAAATCATAAAATAATAGATGCTGAATTAGGTCATATTCCAGAACCAGGCGAGATATGAGATGTATCTAAAGAGAGATTTGATTTACTTGCAGGTGAGAATGAAAAGAATATCCAATTTGTGAAACTCGTAGGTAAAAAAACAATATCTTTATAAAAAGGTTGCAATTTAAAAAAAATTATGATATACTAGACTTAGAAATAAGGAGGAATTTTCATGAAAATTTTAAGTCTAGATTTATCAACGAAAAGCTCAGGATGAGCAGTCTTTGAAAATGATAATTTAATTGATTATGGATGTATTACTTCAAGCTCTACAGATTTAATAAAAAGAATTCAAATAATGACAAATGGTATAAAAGAAATACTTGAAAAATATGAAATAAATAAAATTATTGCAGAAGAAGTCCGTCCTCAAGGTGGATTTGGAGCAGGAAATATCCAAACACATAGAGCTTTAATGTGACTTCAGGCATCGATAGCATTTATGTTATACGATAATTTTAAAAAATTAACTTTAGATTTTATATATCCCAGTTCTTGAAGGGCTGACTGTGGAATTAAACAAGGACGTGGGACCAAGAGAGAAAGTCAAAAAGAATTAGATATACAATTTGTAAAAGAAAAATTTAATATAGATGTAAATGATGACATAGCAGATGCTATTGGAATTGGATATGCGCAAGTGCACACCAGCGAAGCTAATTATGACTGAGCATAAAAAAGAAAAAGAGGTTACATATAATGTAACCTCTTAAAAATTTCATTAGTTTTTTGGATAATTTCTTCTCCATATGTTGCAATTAAATTAGCAACAAGCTCTTCCTGTTCTAAGTCTAATTCTACTTGATATGAAAACATTGCTGCATGGACAAGTTCATGACAAAGTACTTTCTTTAATAAATTACCTCTTAGTTGATTTGATAAAAAAATGGTTTTTGTATTATTATCACAAACTCCAATAGTATACATTCCATTATCCATAATAAAAACTTCATTATTGGGATCGATAATTTTAATCAATCATGTCTGTCCATTTATTTGGAACATATTATTGTACCTTGTCAGCTAAAGTAGATAATTTTTGAGCAAGAATTTGTTTTTCTTCTGGAGAAGCGTCTTGAATCATTTCTGTTATATCTTCTCCAAGTTCTTTAACATAATCTTCTAACTCTTGTATTTTTTTCTCTTTTCCTTGATGCAATTCTTTAGACTCCATATAAGTTCTTCTCATCATTCCGCTTCTGCCTTCTCTGAAGTCTCTAATTTCTGATGGATAAGTTCCTTCATAATATGGAATAGGCATCATATTTCCTTCATAGTACATCTGTCCATTATCAAAACCGCGGCGTCCGCCTCTAGCATACATATATCTTCCATCGTAAGATCTAGATCCTCCTGAACTAGAAGTATTTCCTCCAGAATTTCCAGAGTTAGAACTATTCCCTGAACCAGACCCGTTATTACCACCATCATAGTACATGTTTTCTTTATAAGGTGGATAGTACATAGGCATAGAATAGTATCTAGGCATTTTTGCCATTAATTCCTTTTCTTCTTTACTATCTTCCATTGCTTCTGCGATAGAGCAATAATAAGCTGTTTCGCTTAAATCTTTTATCATATCAATTACTTCGCCAAGCTCTTTAGCATCTACATCTTGTAAATTCATCATTTGAGATTGTACGCATGTTATTAATTGTTCTTTAATTCTTTCTAACTCTTCCATACTCAACCTCCTATGCTACTCTTTCCACAATTATATTTGCATTTTGAACATTAATTGCTTGGTCGCTAGTATTCTTTACGCTTATATTAGTGCAGCATCCCGCAGGAACATCAATAAATAAACTTGCGCTTACATTAAAATATTCGTCAACTGCGGCAGGTGTTACTATCATTGATGATGTAGGAATTGCTTCTCCGCTAATAGCAATAGATACAGAAATGGCACCAGCTGTTCCGCCCTCTGGAACAGCTATATTGGCACCAAAGAAAATTCTAAACCTAGCTTTACATTGGCAAGTGATTCCTCTTAAAGTAATTAAACCACTTCCCTCTCTATGCATTATGGAGTTATTACCCCTAACAGGGTCATCTGTAAATAAAATATCTTGATTAACTGCTACTGTTTGAATAGCATTTGCTGTATATTCAGCCATTTGATTACCTCCAAAATTTATTTTTTCTTTTTAATTAAAATCCTGCGTTACATCCGCATCCGCATCCATTATTCCATCCATTATTTGGACAAGTGAATATTGGTGTTCTACCATATACAGGAGTTGTAGGAACTGGGCAAGTATTTAATCTATTATATAATTGGTCAACTTCATTTGCAAA
>Ga0247608_10008578_pt1 | contig 10301 bp, 6 predicted proteins | sample 176DNAGHGlowgp2_FD_193490 | JGI IMG/M metagenome (GOLD analysis project Ga0247608, IMG submission 193490) | Sheep rumen microbial communities from Palmerston North, Manawatu-Wanganui, New Zealand - 1766 DNA GHGlow gp2 | ecosystem: Host-associated > Mammals > Digestive system > Stomach > Rumen ... | reverse complement strand
ATCCATTATCCTTGCCCTTGGCATGACCGCAAACGGAGCAGAAGGAAAAACTCTTTCGGAAATGCTTAAGACCATAACGGGCATGGAAGATATTGATCTTTTAAACAAGACCCTTTACTACTATGCGCATCCGAGTAAGCCTTACGGTGTGGAAAAAGATCAGTTAAAGATCGCCGATTCGGTGTGGATAGATACCTCAAAAATCGCTGTCAGCCCCTATGAGGATTTTCTTAATACGGTAAGAAGCATCTACGATGCGCAGGTCTACGGCGGCATACTTTCAGAGTGCACGGATCAAGTGAATGCGTGGGTAAAGGAACACACGGATGATATGATCGAAAAGATCGTTGATGATATATCGGAGGACGTAAGAACGATCCTTATCAACGCCGTGTGCTTCGATGCAAAATGGAAAGTCGCATATGAAGACGATCAGGTAGATGAAAACGGAACCTTCACAAAAGAAGACGGAACCGAGCAGAAAGCCGCAATGCTTTCAAGCACCGAAAATACATACCTCCATGACGATGATACCACAGGCTTTATCAAATATTACGAAGGAAACAAATATGCATTTATGGCATTGCTTCCAAATGAAGGCATAAGCCTTTCGGATTACATTTCCGGCCTTACCGGAGAAAAGATCTCAGCTCTTAACGAAAAAGCAAAGAGAGGAGAAAACATAGTAGTATCCGCCAAGATCCCTGAGTTTGAATATGATTACGGCACAAGTCTTGTGGACACACTGAAAAACCTCGGCATAAATGAGGCTTTTGACGACTATTCAAGTGAGATAACGAAGATACTTAAAGAAAACGATGATCCCATGCATCTTTTCATCTCGGATGTCATTCACAAAACTCATATCGAGCTCAGCCGTGAAGGCACCAAGGCTGCCGCGGTAACAGATGTAAGTTTTGAAGAATGGTCTCAAGCAGAGCCTCTTGAAACAGAGTACTACACGGTTTATCTTGACAGACCTTTCGTCTATGCAATACTTGACACAGAATCCGGTCTGCCCGTATTTATGGGAACGGTTGCAGGCGTGTGAGATTCAGAGTGAGACTGGGGACGGAGTCAGAGTGAGACGGGGGGACGGGGTCAGAGTCTCATTTTCGAAACGAAAATGAGACTCTGACCCCGTCCCCCCGTCTCACTCTGACTCCGTCCCCAGTCTCACTCTGACAATAAGTCTTGTACTTGAAAAAAGAATACATTTGTGCTATTGTACTATGTTGGGGTCATGTGTGGGCCGAGTATGCTTCAAAGTGCCCCAAAAGAGAGTAGGAATCAAGAAAATGACTGAAAAAAACAACGAGATAATCATCCCCTTTTCGGCGGGTGATATAATAAGAAAACTGTTCATATCCTGGTTTGCGGCGGCTATAATAATGTATGGCTGCCTTCCGGAAAGCGCAAAATTTTTGGGAGAACTGGAGGCATTTAAAAGAATAAACCCGGCCGTCGGATTTCTGACAGCCCTCATAGTCTTTTTGCCCCTTGTCACATATCCTTTTTTCTGGAAACAAAGGCCTTATATCGAGAGAATAATGCTTTGGGCGGAGGTCGTTCTTTTATCGCTTGTAAGCGTGATATATTGCTTCACGGCACCCTTCCTTGGGGCTTGCGTTCTGCTTTTGGTAATAATGCTCATATATATGGATTTCGGATGGAACGGAAATGAGAGTATCATAATACCGGAAGATGAAGCGGAAAAAGAGCCGGGCATTCTGTCTGTCCTTGACAAAAACAACATGGCGCCAAAGGTGGCATTTCTTATCGGAATCGCCTTTGTTACGCTGCTTTCCGCATGGCTTATCTGCAGGGTGCTTTCACATTCGACACCGACATATGATTTCGGTATATTTACGCAGATGTTTTACAGCATGAAAACGCACGGCACCATGGTGACGACGGTCGAAAGGACCGAAGCCATGTCACATATGTGCATTCATGTTTCGCCCGTGTGGTATCTGCTTTTGCCTTTTTATCTCATCAATTCCACGCCCGAAATGCTCGAAGTCCTTCAGGCTCTGGTGCTTGCAAGCGCGTTCATTCCGGTGTGGCTGATATGTAAAAACCATGGCCTCAGCAAATGGGAAAGGGTTGTATTCATCCTGCTGCTCGCCATATATCCCAATTACATGGGCGGCGCAAGCTACGACATTCATGAAAACATCTTCCTTACGCCTTTCATACTCTGGTTCTTTTACGGGCTTGACAAAAAGAATATCTATCTGATAGGCATCTTTACCGCACTCACTCTTCTTGTAAAAGAAGATGCGGCGATATATGTTGCGGTCATAGCGGTGTTCATACTGCTTTGCGGCATATTAAGAAAAAAAGACCGAAAATTCATGATCATAACGGGCGCGGTCATTTTAGTCTGCTCCGTGATATATTTCATCAGCGTTGTAAACTGGCTGTATACATACGGCGACGGCATACTTGGAAACAGCAGATACAACAATTTCATGTATGAGGGAAAGGATTCTCTGTTTTCCGTCATAAAAGCGGTTCTGATGGAACCCATGAAGGTCATATACGAATGCTTTGACGAAGAAAAGCTTTCCTACATGTCAATGACGATAGGCGCATTTGCCCTGCTGCCCCTTATCACAAGAAAATATGAAAGGCTGATACTTCTGATACCGTATGTACTGGTAAATCTTATGCCGGATTACATATACGCATACAATATCAATAATCATTACGGCTACGGCAGCGTTGCGCTCATGTTATATGTGTCCGTGGTAAACTATCAGGACATCAAGGCCGTATGTCCGAATAAAAAGAAGTGGCTTAAAAACATCATTCTGGTGCTGGCCGTGTATTTGTCATTCGGCGCCTTCAGGGAAAACATAATCCCCAAGGCTATGAATTATATGGAACGTTACCGTGACCACAAGGCAACATATGATGCCCGCGAATGGCTTATGGATCAGATACCGGATGATAAGTCCGTTGCGGCAAGCACCTTTTTTACGACACGTCTTTCGGGCCGCGACAAGCTCTATGACGTAAAGCATTCAAAGATAGAATATGTCCTTGACTGCGATTATATATTTGTGGATTACGGTGAGACCGAATGCTACAAGCGCTATAAAACGACCACCGATTCGGACGGCTACACCTGCTTTAAGGAACTGGTGCTTGAAAACGGGTATGTACTCAGCGATCTTTCCTCATATGGAATAGATATCTATGTCAAAAACAGGTAAGGGGATCTTAAACAATGGAAGATAACAAAAAAAGCATGAAAAAGCTTATAATCATCTACTCATCCGTGACCGCAGTCTTGCTCATTGCAGCCGTAATCGCCATTATTACTCTGGGCGGCGGAAGCAAAAAAAGCGATGACGACAAAAACGTGGCCGAGCAGACGCAAGGAAGCACAAAAGATACCAAGGAAACAAAAGGCACAAAGGAAACAAAAAAGTCCGGCGAGGATTCAAAAGAGACGCCGGAAGGATCTAAGGAAGCACAGACCGAAGAGGCAGGCAAAGAAACATCCGCAAAGCCGGATGATGAGACGAACCCTTCCGGAAATGAGTCTTCGGGGGCAGATCCTACTAAGCCTCAGCCTTCGGTAGAACCTTCAAAGGAACCTTCCGGCAGCGGAGAGATAAAGATAACCATAAAGGAAGTAGGCTCGTGGGGCGAAAATCCTGTCTTTAAGCAGCTAGCGGGTACTGTGTATAACGGAACCGACAAGGTGTTAAACGGCTGGACGGTAAAAGTAAATGTCGGCGCAGGCGCAGCTATCAATCAGGGCTGGAGCGGAGGCTATGAAATAAAGGATGGCATCTTAACAGCACTCCCCGTAGATTATAATAAAAATGTCGACCCCGGGCAGAGCACAGAGTTCGGGCTTATATTAAGCGGGATCACGGGGGATCTCTCCGCCACGATAGAGGCGGGAGGCTTTAGCGAAAATCAGAACAATAACAATAATAATAACAATAATAATAACAATAATAATAACAATAATAATAACAATAACAACCAGAACAACAATAACAATAATAAGGAAAACACAGGCGCGCTTCCGGTGCCTGAGGCAACGACAAACGACTGGCTTCACACCGACGGACGCAGGATCCTTGACATGGAAGGAAATGAAGTCTGGCTCACAGGCTGCAACTGGTTTGGCTACAACACAGGTACCAATACATTTGACGGCCTTTGGAACTGCGACCTCAATTCGTCTTTAAAGGCTATCGCAGACCACGGATTCAATCTCCTCAGAGTTCCGATCTCGGCAGAGCTTTTGCTGCAGTGGAAATCGGGAGAATACCCTTCCGCAAACTTTAACCATGCGACAAACTTCTATCTTGAACCTATGAACAGCCTTGAGATATTTGATTATGTAATAGGCCAGTGCCGCGCGAACGGTATCAAGATAATGATAGATATCCACTGTGCAAAGACGGACGCGCAGGGACACAATTACAATGTCTGGTACAACGGCAACATCACAACCGAAAAGTTTCAGGAAGCACTTTGCTGGGTGGCCGAAAGATACAAAAACGACGACACGATCCTGATACTTGACCTTAAAAACGAGCCTCATGGAAAGCCCTATGAGGGTGATGAGGCAGCCATCTGGAACGATTCTGCAAAGCAGAACAACTGGAAAAACGCAGCGCAGGAGACAGCGCTTAAGGTTCTTGAGATAAATCCCAACCTCCTTGTTGCGGTAGAAGGAATAGAGATCTATCCAAAGGATATCGCATCAAACGGCGACTACCACTCAAAAGACGAAAAGGATTACGACTTCAACTGGTGGGGCGGCAATCTTAGGGGCGTAAAGGACTACCCGATAGATCTTGGAAAGTATCAGTCACAGCTTATCTATTCTCCTCACGATTACGGACCTAAGGTATATAAGCAGCCATGGTTTGACAAAAATTTTGACTTTGACTCTCTGATGAGTGACTGCTGGAGGGACAACTGGTTCTATATTTATGAGGATGAGATCGCACCCCTTCTTATCGGCGAATGGGGCGGGTTCATGTATGACGAGGATAATCTCAAATGGATGACACATTGCCGCGAGCTTATCGCCAAGTATCATCTGAACCACACATTCTGGTGCTTTAACGCCAATTCGGGCGATACGGGCGGTCTTGTAAAAGACGATTTTACCACATGGGATCAGGAAAAATATGATTTCGTAAAAGAGGTACTTTGGCAGAAGGACGGAAAGTTTGTGGGTCTTGACCACGATATTCCGCTTGGAACAGCCGGAAACGGCATCAGCCTTTCAGAGTACTATTAAATAAAGAGGTGGATCAAAGAAAATGGATACTAAAAGCAGGTATTACGACATGAGTTCTTCTGATGTGCTGAAAGAACTTGGCACATCGGAAAACGGTCTTTCATCAGCTGAGGCGGCCGAAAGACTTTCAAAGTATGGCCCCAACAAGCTTGCCGAGGCCGAAAAGACAAGCATGATCGCAAAATTCATAAAGTCTCTTGCAGACCCTATGATCATCATGCTCCTTGTAGCTGCCCTGGTTCAGGCCGTGGTAACGGTCATTGAAGCGGGCGGTAAGCCTTCGATAGGCGATTTTACGGATGTATTTGTTATTCTTCTTGTAGTCATTATCAACGCGATCATGAGCCTTGTTCAGGAAAACAAGGCCGAAGCCGCCATGGATGCTTTGATGGTCATGACGGCCGCGAAAGCGAAAGTCCTAAGGGACGGACAGATGATCTTTGCAGACAGCGAGACTCTTGTTGTCGGTGATGTTTTGATACTTGAAGCCGGAGATTCGGTCGCAGCAGACTGCCGTATCCTTTCGGCGCACAGCCTTAAGGCAGAAGAAGCCGCAATGACGGGCGAATCGCTTCCCGTTCTTAAAATGGTGGATGCCCTTAACTGTGAAAATACCGCTGCCGTGCCCCTTGGCGACAGAAGCAACATGCTCTTTTCAGGCTCCACGGTAGTATACGGCCGCGGAACCGCAGTCGTAGTAAAGACCGGTATGGACACCGAGATGGGAAAGATCGCAGGAGCCCTTACCGCGTCAGAAAAAGAACAGACTCCTCTGCAGAAAAAGATGGCAGAGCTTTCGGGCTTCCTCACAAAGCTCGTGATCGGTATCTGCCTCCTTGTATTTACTGTGGGAATAATTGAAAATGTTTTCCTTTCAAGCGAGCCCTTCAGCTGGTCGCTTCTGGGCAATGTATCCATAAATACATTCGTCGCTGCAATTGCGCTTGCCGTTGCGGCAATACCCGAAGGTCTGCCGACCGTTGTTACGATAGTCCTTTCAATAGGTGTCACATCCATGGCAAAGAGAAAGGCGCTGGTCAGAAAGCTTACTGCTGTTGAAACGCTCGGCTGCACACAGATCATCTGCTCTGACAAGACAGGTACTCTTACACAGAACAAGATGACCGTTGTGGAAACGGATACTCCCAATAAAGAGCTTCTTGCAAAGGCAATGGCTCTTTGCTCTGATTCCGAGCTCCCGGACGGCGCTGCGGAAGCGGTCGGAGAGCCTACAGAGAATGCGCTTGTAAACTTTGCGGCTTCCTTAAATATGAGAAAGCCCGCGCTTTCGGCCGCAGAGCCGAGAGTTTCGGAAGCGCCTTTTGATTCCGAAAGAAAGATGATGTCCACCATCCACAAAAAGGGTGAGGGATTTATACAGTACACAAAGGGTGCCTGCGACCAGATAGTCGAAAAGTGTACCTACTACCTTGACGGCGAAAGTGTTCGCCCCATGACAGAGGTAAAGAAGGCTGAGATACTTAAGGCCAATAAGCAGTATGCCGACAAGGCTCTGCGTGTCCTTACTGCGGCATACAAGCTCTATGATGTTATGCCTACTTCGGTAGAGCCCGCAGACCTTGAATATGACATGATCTACATAGGCCTTCTCGGCATGATAGATCCCTGCAGACCCGAGGTCTATGAAGCTATCAGAAACTGCCGCGCCGCAGGTATCCGCCCTATAATGATCACGGGCGATCATATCGATACGGCCGTTGCCATAGCAAAGGACCTTGGCATCGTAAAGGATGCAAGCGAGGCTATGGTCGGCGCAGGTCTTGATAAATACACGGATGAACAGCTTGTTGAAGAGGTCACAAAGTACTCTGTATATGCAAGAGTTCAGCCCGAACACAAATCACGTATAGTAAGAGCATGGCAGGCAAGAGGCTGCGTTACGGCCATGACAGGCGACGGAGTCAACGATGCTCCTTCCATAAAAGCCGCAGATATCGGTATAGGCATGGGCATCACAGGTACGGATGTTACCAAGGGCGTTGCCGATATGGTGCTTGCAGATGACAACTTTGCCACCATCGTTAATGCTGTCGAAGAAGGAAGAAAGATCTACGACAATGTCTGCAAGGTCATCCAGTTCCAGCTTTCGACAAACATGGCCGAAGTACTCATAATGTTCTTTGCGTCACTGTTTAACTTCACCATTCTTTCGCCCGTGCATCTTCTTTGGGTGAACATGGTCACAGACTCTCTCCCCGGACTTGCCCTTGGCATGGAAAAGGCCGAAGGCGATGTAATGAAAAGGAAACCCAGAAGCTCATCCGAAGGTATCTTCTCGGGAGGAGCCGGAGTGGATATGGTATGGCAGGGCATATACCTTGCCGTTGTAGCGCTGCTTTCATATTTTATAGGCTACAGGATGGCCAACGGAAACATGGACGGTCTCTTTGGCGGCCCTGTGTGCGGTATGGCAGTCAGCATGGCATTTGTAACCGTCAACTTTACAGAGCTTTTCTGTGCCATGAACATGAGATCCAGAAGAAAATCTCTGTTTGCGGGTGAGATGCTGAAGCGTCAGAATCTCTATCTGTGGGGAGCATTTGTCATAACGACCCTTTTGACTGTTGCCGCAGTGTTCATGCCCGGAGTAAGATCCGTATTTAAGATGGATACACCGGGATTTGGCATAAGAGAATTTATGATAGCTGTAGGCCTGGCTGCAACAGTATTCCCTGTTTTCGAAATAGGAAAGGCTGTTCACAGAATGGCAAGGAAAGAAAACTAAATGAAAACAGTTATGTACAAACTTCCGCAGGATGCGGATAAAGCTTACACGGCTGCTGCTAAGGCTTTAAAAAACGGGGGCCTTGTCGCATTTCCAACGGAGACGGTATACGGACTCGGCGGAAATGCGCTTGACCCTGCGGCCTCTAAAAAGATATACGCCGCCAAGGGCAGGCCTTCCGACAACCCTTTAATAGTTCACATTGCGGAAAAGGAAAGCTTATATGAGCTTGTGATGGAGGTGCCCGAAAAGGCAAAAAAGCTTATGGACCGTTTTTGGCCGGGGCCGCTTACCATCATCCTTAAAAAAAATGACACAGTACCTTTGGAAACGACAGGGGGCCTTGACACGGTAGCAGTAAGAATGCCCGATCATGAGGTCGCTCTTGAAATGATCCGTGCATGCGGCTTGCCGATAGCGGCACCGTCCGCAAATACATCCGGAAGACCGTCACCCACCAAAGCCGCGCATGTTGCGGAAGATCTTGACGGGAAAATAGATATCATACTTGACGGGGGAGATGTCGGCATAGGAGTGGAATCGACCATAATCGATCTGTCGGGGGAACCGTGCATTTTAAGACCGGGTTATATAACAAAGGACGATCTTGAGGCTGTAATAGGGCCTGTAGCAATAGATCCCGCTCTTAAAAATATACAGTCAGGCCGTCTGCCTGCCGGTGATTTTAAGCCAAAAGCGCCCGGCATGAAATACCGCCACTATGCGCCCAAGGCACCGCTTACGCTTGTTACGGGCAATAGGGAGGAGGCAAAAGAGACACTGCTTAAGCTGCTTGCAAAGGCAAAGGCCGAAGGCAAAAGATGCGCAGTTATCTGCGAGTTTTACAAGGATTTTGAAGGAAAGGCAGATGTCATATACGCTCTTGGAAGCAGGGATGACACATTGTCTATTTCCAGACAGATATATGATGTCCTAAGGGATACCGACAGACAAAATGTGGATGCCATCTTTGCGGATGATTTCGGACTCGATTCCGATGAACATTTTGGATATGCAGTTCAGAACAGACTGATGAAGGCAGCCGGAGGAAAGCTGCTTTAAGGGGGTAAAAATGTTCCCATACAAAAAGATCATATTTGTATGCAAAAGCAATTCTTTTTCAAGCATAATGGCGGAAGCCATTTTAAATCACCTTCAGGAAAACCTTCCCGAAGATAAAAGAATAGAAGTCATTTCCAGGGGAATAATAGTGCTTTTTCCCGAGCCCATAAATCCCAAGGCGGTGACTATCGCCGAAAACAACAATATTACGCTTACCAGAGAGACTTCAAGACAGCTTGAAAAAGAAGACATCACGCCGGATTCGCTTGTTATAACCATGAATGACACGGAAAAAAAGATGATAGAGGAAAGATATCCCGGTATCATGAATCTCTACAGACTCCGCGATTTTTCGGGCGAGGGCGGCGAGGTGATAGAATCCTACGGCGGGGATATACATGAATATCAGACATTGTTTGAACATCTCGATCTTATGATAAAACTGATGATAGAAAAGATCTGGGCAAAGGAGGATCAGTAAGTGAGAAAGATAGCTATAGGATGCGACCACGGCGGTTTCCCTTTAAAGGAAGTGGTAAAGCGTCATTTGGAGGAAAAAGGTTTTGAGGTCATAGATGTAGGGTGTTACACCGCCGCATCTGTCGATTACCCCGAATACGGAAAAAAAGTCGCAAGAGCGGTAACCGGAGGCGAAGCCGAAAAAGGCATCTGCATATGCAGCACCGGTATCGGCATCTCGATGGCGGCAAACAAGGTAAAGGGGGCAAGAGCTGCACTCTGCCACGATCCATACAGCGCAAAGATGACAAGACTTCACAACGACGCCAACATACTCTGCATGGGCGGCCTTGTTATAGGAAACAACCTTGCTCTTGAAATAACGGAAGTATTTTTAAACACAGATTTTTCCGGAGAGGAAAGACATCAAAGACGCATCGATCTTATCGAAGATTAAAGGAGACGTTATGGGAAAAAGAGAGGATTACATCAGCTGGGATGAATACTTCATGGGCGTAGCCCTGCTTTCGTCAAAAAGGTCCAAAGACCCCAACACACAAGTAGGCGCCTGCATAGTAAGCTCCACAAACAAGATAATGTCCGTGGGCTATAACGGAATGCCCCTCGGCTGTTCCGATGACGAATTCCCCTGGGACCGCGACGCTTCTGACCCCTATGATTCAAAGTATTCCTATGTCACCCACGCTGAGATGAATGCAATATTAAACTATCGCGGCGGCAGCCTCGAAGGAT
>Ga0247608_10008576_pt1 | contig 10303 bp, 10 predicted proteins | sample 176DNAGHGlowgp2_FD_193490 | JGI IMG/M metagenome (GOLD analysis project Ga0247608, IMG submission 193490) | Sheep rumen microbial communities from Palmerston North, Manawatu-Wanganui, New Zealand - 1766 DNA GHGlow gp2 | ecosystem: Host-associated > Mammals > Digestive system > Stomach > Rumen ... | reverse complement strand
CGATCATTACTTTTGTGTCTTTCGGACCTCTCAATCTGTGCATGGCTTCTTCGTTGGTAACCATCTTGCCAACAAACGGCTTGCCGTCTATGCTTACCACCTTGTCGCCAGCCAACAGTCCGGCATGGTCGGCAGGTCCATCTTTGATAACGCTCTGGATATGTAGTGTATCTTTTCTGATGTTGAACTCGATACCTACACCAGAGAAGGATCCACGCAGATCGTCGTTAGCTGTCTGTACGTCTTTTGCGCTGATATAGACTGAGTGCGGGTCCAGTTCCGCGAGTATTTGTGGCACAGCTTTCTCAACTAGGCTGTCAATGTTTACGGTGTCGACATATTGGTCGTCGATAATGTGCAGCAAGTTGTTCAGCCTGTTGCTACCGCTGTTGATGATGTTCAGTCTGTTGCCGGCAAAATGGTTGGTGTAGAAAGTTCCGATGAGAATGCCGATGATGACACATAGTGCCATTAACAGGGGCATAAAGCGGTTTTTGTTCTGATTCATCTTATGGTTCTGGGGTTAAAGGTTCGTCGGGATTCATGTAGATGACTTCTATGCCTGCACGTCTGAGCAGGTTAATGCCGTCTTCCAATCTGTATTTCTCTCCGTAAACAACACGTTTGATACCTGCTTGGATGATGAGCTTGGCACATTCTATGCAGGGCGAGGCGGTGACATAAAGCGTAGAGCCGTCACTGTTGTTCGACGAGCGTGCCAACTTGGTGATGGCATTGGCTTCAGCATGCAACACGTAAGGTTTCGTGATGTTGTTGTCGTCTTCGCAGACATTTTCGAAACCGCTGGGTGTTCCGTTATAGCCGTCGCTGATAATCATTTTCTCTTTGACTACCAAAGCTCCCACCTGGCGACGTTTGCAATATGAGTTTTTTGCCCAGATACGAGCCATTTGCAAGTAACGCAGGTCAAACTGTTGTTGTTTATCTGTCATATATTTCTTTTTTTTCTAGGATTATCTAGGATTTCCTAGGATTCCCTAGGATTTCCTAGATTCTATGGTTTCCTAGGTTAAATTACCCTTTTCTGAATTCCGTTTCGCTCCAATAGCGCATCAATCGTGGGCTCTCCCCCACGGAATCGTTTGTAGAGCGTCATCGGGTGTTCTGTTCCGCCTTTTGAGAGAATGCAGTCTCTGAAGCGTTGTGCAGTTTCAGTGTTGAAAATACCCTCTCGTTTGAAAACGGCAAAGGCATCGGCATCGAGAACTTCTGCCCATTTGTAGCTGTAGTAGCCGGCAGCATATCCACCAGCCATGATATGCGAGAATTGGGTTGTCATACAGGTATCGGTACGTTGTTTGCCAAGGATGGCACGTTTCCATGCTTGTTTCTCGAACGAGATGATGTCTTCGTTGAAAGGTGTCGTCTGTGTATAGTAAGCCATATCAAGTAGTCCGAATGACACCTGTCGCAGACAAGCTATTGCCACATTGAAGTTGCGGCTGTCAACAATACGCTGAATCAACTCATCGGGCATAGGTTCTCCTGTCTCATAATGAAAGGCGAACGTACGAAGAAACTCTTTTTCTATTGCATAGTTCTCCATGAATTGTGATGGTAGCTCCACGAAGTCCCACCACACATTAGTTCCGCTCAAACTTTCAAAGCGAGTGTTAGCGAAGATGCCGTGGAGAGAGTGTCCAAATTCATGAAGGAAGGTTTCTACCTCTCCGAGACGCAACAGTGCCGGTTTGTCATCTGTAGGTTTGCTGAAATTCATGACTAAGCTGACGTGCGGACGTACGTTCTCTCCCGTCTTCTCTTCAATCCATTGTCCTTGGTATTCCGTCATCCATGCTCCATCATGCTTGCCTTTCCGTGGATGGAAATCCACATAAAGCACAGCGAGGTAGGCGCCGTCTTTGTCATATACTTCATACGGCTTTACATCAGGATGGTAAACGGGAATATCCGTGTTTTCTTTGAAGGTAATCCCATATAGTCGGGTGGCGAGTCCGAATACGCCCTTGATGACATTGTTCAGTTCCAAATAGGGACGGAGCATCTCAGGGTCGAGGTTGTACTTCTTCAGTTTCAATTGCTGAGCGTAGAAAGCCGTGTCCCAAGGTTCCATTTTGAAACCTTTTCCTTCTGTCTGTTGTGCCAGTTCCTTCAGCTCTTTCAATTCCTTTTCTGCTGTCGGCTTATAGGCGTCAATGAGGTTGTTCAGCAGTTGATACACATGCTGTGTGTCAGTAGCCATACGGTGTTGTAGCACGTAGTCAGCAAAGTTTTCGTAGCCTAACAGTTGTGCCATCTCGCGTCGCAAGTTCACCAACCGCTTGCAAATTTCAAGGTTGTTTTCTGAATTATCTTTAATACAAAGCGTATTGTGAGCCATATAGAGCTGACGGCGCAGTTCACGCCGTGTGCTATACATCATGAAAGGACCATAGCTGGGAGCATCGAGAGTGATGACCCAACCTTCTACACCATGTTCTTTGGCAGCTGCGGCAGCAGCCTCACGTGCGGTGTCAGGCAACCCGTCGAGGTCTTCCTCCTGTGTCAGGTGCAGGGTGAAAGCCTTGTTTTCCTTGAGCAGATTCTGTGAGAACTGTAAGGAGCACATCGACGCTTCTTCCGTCAGGGTGCGCAGGCGTTCCTTGTCTTTGGCTTCGAGTAATGCACCACTTCGCACAAAGCCTTCATAACTGTCTTTGAGCAGCATTTCCTCTTCTGCGGTCAACTCACGAGGTGGTTGGGCATTCTCTCCAAAGAAACTATCATAGACGTGCTTGATGCGTTCAAACAGCTTTGGGTTAAGACTGATATCGTTCGCATGTTTGGTAAGAATGGGACTTAGCTTTTGTGCCAGTTGATCCATTTCGTCATTGGTTTCAGCACTGGTCAGATTGAAAAATACGGATGAAACCCTGTCCAACAAATCATAGTAATGTTTCCTTCCCTCTACCTCGTCATCGCGAATAAGGGTGTTTTCGAAGGTGGGTTCGGCAGGATCGTTAATGATGAGGTCGATTTGCTCATCTTCACGGCGTATTCCTTCCATGAAAGCCTCTTCATAGTCTTCCATCGTGATACGATCGAACGGTGCCGTCTCGTGAGGAGTTGAGTATGGAAATAAAAACGGATTGATATGTTTGTCCATCGTTGTTATTGATATATGATTCTTATTTGGGAAGTAACTCCAATTGTGGAATTTGAATGCGACCTCGATGCAGCGTGAGCCATCTTTTCGCTTGCATGTCGTTGAGGGCATGCGAAATGTCCAATCGGCTGTCGTTGAGTTCTTCGGCAAGCCGTGTCATTTTGATGTAGAGCGTCTTCTTGCCTTTGGTGTCTTGGCAACGGGCGCTGATGAAACGGGTAATACGTCCGGCGAGTGTTTCAGAAGGAGTATGCCATAATGTTCGTTCCCGTTTTTGAATCCTCGTTGTCAGCAGGTTGAAGAAGTTCAATCGGAAGATCGTAAATTCGGTAGTCAACCGTATTACCTCCGATTTCTCCAGTGTGATAAACTGACAGTCGGTCTGGGCTGTGAAGGTGCTGGTATAGTGCTGGTGCAGTCCAAACAAATGCTCTGGTTGGAGCAGGGTAGGGGCTCCGACCTCTTCTACAAGACGGTAGCCATGATCATCGGCAACGGTTTCAACACGGAGTGTACCTTTCCGTAGAAAATAAAGATGGGAACAAGCATCGTGTTCTTTGACGACAGGCATACCTTCCGCCACTTGTGTAAACCCGAAACGGGTGTGTCCCATGATTGCCGTAATCTCCGACTGACTAAGTCCTAGAAACAGCGGCAACTCAATAATCCTATGGCTGAATTCTGTTGTCATTCTAAAATTTTCTTTTCCATGTTAGGCGAATACCATACTGCCAGTTCACCTTTGTTGTCGGTATAGATGAAATATGCCATCAATTCGGGATGCCGGTTCAATACACTCTTTGCTTTCTCAATGCCCATGACCATGAATGAGGTGGCATAGGCATCTGCTGTAGCACAATCTTTGGCGATGACGGTTGCCGAAAGCAGACTATGTTGTACGGGATGTCCGCTTGCAGGGTCAATGGTGTGCGCATATTTCCGTCCGTCTTTATAGTAGAAATTGCGATAGTTCCCACTCGTAGCCATCGCCTTGTCAGTAATGTTGAGTACAGTCTGCAGTTCACCTCCAGTACTCAAAGAGTCGTCAATAGGTTTTGTGACACCTATTTTCCATGGAACGCGCTTGCTGCTGATACCTTTGGTGACAACCTCACCTCCGATTTCCACCATATAGTTTTCTATGCCTTTGCTACTGAGCAGCCGAGCTACACAATCAGCACCATAGCCTTTAGCTATGGCAGAGCAGTCGAGCATAATGCCAGGCAAGGTCTTATTGATCGTCATTTCTCCATTCCTTCCTTCTTTAAGAGAAACTTTCTGGAAACCTACATATCGTAGGATGCTGTCAACCTGTAACTGTGTAGGCATGTTTCCAGATTTGAATCCAAATCCCCAGGCATTCACGAGTGGGGCTACGGTAATGTCAAAGGCTCCGTTGGTTTCCTTCGAAACAGTCTGAGCTAGTCTGAACACATCGGCAAACATGGCGTTAACTCGTAAGTCTTCGTTACGGTTAACTTTCGCGATGACAGACTGTTTGTTGAACATCGAAAGTGCATTATCAACCTTTTTCAGTTCAGCTTCTATTTCTTTTTTCAAGTTCTCGCCATGCTGATAGGTGATGGTGTAGGTTGTCCCGAAGACGAAACCATGGTCTTGCTGGTAGGGCATGGCTTGCTGTTGACGGATAATCAGTACAGTTCCGACAATAAGCAATGCCAGGAAGGGCAACTGCCAAAGGAGTGCTTTTTTTCTTCTTTCGTCCATTATAGTTCAAATATGATGTTGAATGTAGCTCCGAGAGCAGATGATTTGTTGACACCAAAACCTGGAACATACCAAGACTGCCCCATGTCGCCATGCGTCTGCTTGAACCGGTTACGGTAGCGTACGCTCCATCCAAAACGTAGTGGTCCATATATCTTTGCATCGACACCAACAAGAAACTCTCCCCAATGAAAGTTGCTTTTAAGACCCTTGCCCTCATATTCACTGATGGTTTTGTATATGGGGTCTTTAATTCCAGCTGCACTCGAAATGTCGTATTTAAAAGAGGTGAAACCATAGCGGAAACCTATATAGACACGATATATGTCGTGCTTGTTCTTCAGAACGTTGAAGTCACAGCCGATACGTCCGTAGGGGGCAGTAGTCTTATATCGGATGGTTGTTACCTCGTCTTCATGGTTGGCTGTGCCTATTCCGAGTTCAACTACGGGAAAGTAGCGGTCTTTCAGGTTGATGCGAGCGGCAGCCTCATATTGACCATAGCTGCCAAACCATCGTTGGAAGGCACCGACAGCATCAACACTCACCGCTACACCATGGAACAGCGGTATGGTGTCTTTCACGACAGTTGCAGTTTGTTTCCGCTGTGCATTGGCATTCAGAGGAACTACGGTCAACAAACTAATCGTGAGGGCGCAGATACAAATAGATATGTTCTTTGTTCGTATCATAATCTACGTTGGGATTGTTGATGACAGCATCGCTGATGTAGCGGCTGGTGAAATTGACACTTGTAAGAGTATGGAAGTAGGCAGGGCTGCAATCTACAGCCTCAAAGTGTGGAGAGTTAGTCTTGCTCAGACTGATGGTGTCTTTCCATTCCCTGCCGTCTTTTGCTTTGAACAGCAGTGCCAAACGGTCAATGTCTTGCGTATAACTCATCCGGATACTGAAGAATGTGATGTTCACACCTTTATTATATACGATGGTGTCTGTGCCGTCTTGACGGATGGCGCGAATGGTCATCGTGTCGCGCAAAGTATCGACTTCGCCTTTCAGCACAAAACGGACGTTAACAGACTGATTTGCCGGACAGTCAATAGAGGTGCAGGCCGTGACTGCCAGCAGAACCATCAGGAACAAGACTGGCAGGAATGCCAGCCAGTTCAGTTTCAATGTGCTTCCGTCAATATTCTTCATGACTCCTTATGCTTGTATTTTCAACGTTTCGGCTATTTGGTAGTCATTACGTTGTGATGACGAGCGGCTGATGAGGTCGCCAAGGAATCCGGCGAGGAACAACTGTGTACCAATCATCATCGCTGTCAGTGCAATATAGAAGTAGGGTGAGTCGGTGATGAGGTTATGATAGACACCGTTCGACAGGTCTATAATCTTATTGATGCCGATAACGAGCACAGCAATGAAACCAATAAAGAAGACGATTGAACCAAGGAAGCCAAATACGTGCATGGGTTTCTTTCCGAAGGTACTAAGGAACCACAGTGTCAGCAAATCTAAATAACCATTGACGAAACGGTTCAGTCCCATAAACTTCGACGAGCCATACTTGCGAGCCTGATGCTGCACCACCTTTTCTGCAATCTTGTCAAACCCCGCGTTCTTAGCGAGATAGGGGATATAACGGTGCATCTCTCCGTAAACTTCAATGTTCTTCACTACTTCCTTGCGATAGGCTTTCAGACCGCAGTTGAAGTCATGCAGGTTTTTGATACCGCTGATTTTTCGTGCCGTAGCATTGAAGAGTTTCGTTGGTAAGGTCTTGGAGATGGGGTCGTATCGTTTTTGCTTATAGCCACTGACGAGGTCGTAACCTTCTTCCGTAATCATACGATACAGTTCCGGAATCTCGTCAGGAGAATCCTGCAAGTCTGCATCCATAGTGATGACAACATCGCCTTGTGCTGCTTTAAAGCCGCAAAAGAGTGCCGGACTTTTGCCGTAGTTGCGGCGAAAACGTATGCCTCGCACGTGTTCCGATTGCTGGCTCAATTCGTTGATGACTGCCCATGAACGGTCGGTAGAACCGTCGTTGATGAAAATCACCTCAAAGGTAAACTTATTGGCATTCATGACGCGCTCTATCCAGGCATAAAGCTCTGGAAGCGACTCGTCCTCATTATAAAGTGGAATAACTACAGATATATCCATTTGATAAACTTATTTTCTCTAAAAACACTAAATTTTCAACTTTCTTTCGAACTGTGCTCGCTATCATCAAGCTAAGCGACTACAAGAACTTTCACCCCTTCTTCATCACCGCTGATATTGGGAAACTCAGTATGATACCAATCACAACATTTTCCACAAAGTAGGTCAGGGCAAACTGTAAAGGAGAGATGCCTGCAAAGGCCTCCACCACTTCTTCAGCCTTGATACCTGCCTGTTGCAGGATGACGCGAGCATCATCTTGCATCATCATTGTGTTTAGCATGCCAGCTAATCTGCCGTTGTCAACGAATTGCATATATGCCCACTGTACTACGGCAAAGAACAAGGCTGCGTTTAAAAATACGCGGAAGCAGTAAATCAGACCGCGTCGGAACGGCAGCTTGCCGCCAAGTCCCTCGTCACGATACTTTTTCAACTGCATACCCACGAAGAACGGGGTTGTTAGCGCTATAGCTAAACTCAGCATGCTCAACGAAGGAAAGGCTGACATGCCGATAAGACAAGCAAAACTGGCTGTCCATATCACACCCAGATAAAACCCGTCGTAACGGCTATAAGTGCGCAACTGTCTGTATTCTTCTATTGTCATTGCTTTATATTACATCGCATGATGCCTTGAGAGTGATGAATTATCCATTATGTTAAAAACTGACTGCAAAAGTACAACTAATAATTCACAAATAGCAATTAACGGCAAATAATTTTTGATTTCCACCTCTTTTATTATTACGTAATAGTGTCTTCTGACTTAAAAAAACTTAAATCAAGGCTTTGTCATTAAGGAATTGTTATTTATGAATTGTGATTTATGAATTAAATACTTACCTTTGCAGCCGCAAAAATGGGTAAGTCCTACACGGCCAGCTCCCTTCGAATCCTCCAGGACGGGAACGTAGCAAAGGTAGTTGGTTGTAGCGGCGCGATGTAGGTAGCTTGCCCACCCGCCTCTTTAGCTCAGTTGGCCAGAGCACGTGATTTGTAATCTCGGGGTCGTTGGTTCGAATCCGACAAGAGGCTCTGCAAAGAGCGTGAGGATCGCGCAAGCAATCCTTCCAAGGCTCTGCAAAGAGCGTGAGGATCGCGCAAGCAATCCTTCCAAGGCTCTGCAAAGCGGATGAGCACTCAGCTGTCCGCTTTTCTTTTTAAATATGACTAAGAACAAGGTATGATCGGAGTAATTCTTGCTGCCGGAATGGCAAAACGCTTACGCCCGTTGACAGACGAGTGCCCCAAATGTTTGCTTACTGTTGGACAACGCACATTGTTGCAGCGTACGGTAGATGCAATTATCGCTGTGGGCATCACCGAACTGGTGGTGGTGACAGGATATCGTGCACAGATGATTCGTGATTTTCTGACGAGTCATTACCCTTCACTCACGATACACTTTATTGACAATCCAGATTATGCCAACAACAACAACATCTTTTCATTATGGCTCACACGTCCCTATACAGAAGGGAAGGAATTCCTGTTGTTGGATAGCGACATCTTGTTCGATCCGCAGGTTATTCCTGCAGTACTGAAGATGCAAGGTAGCGCATTGGCTTTGAACCGTCATGAGCTGGGCGACGAGGAAATCAAGGTTGTCGTCGATGGCAATAATCGTGTAATGGAAATCAGCAAGGTCTGCTCCATCCAACAGGCGGTTGGCGAAAGTGTGGGAATAGAAAAGATGACTGCGGAGTACAGCTCGGCGTTGTTCCGCGAACTGGAACAGATGATCGAAGGTGAAGGATTGATAGACATCTTCTACGAACGGGCATTCGAGCGCCTCATACCTCAAGGACACACCTTTACCATTGTCGATACGACAGCGTTTTTCTCCATAGAACTTGATACGGTAGAAGACTTTGAAAATGCAAAGAAACTGATACCGGAAGAACTCTATTAGTCAGTCTTGTCCATTTTCATCAGGAGCATGCCGACGACAATCCAGATGATTTCTCTGACGCGACAGATGATGCTGACGAAGATACCCAATGCTGCAGACAGTCCCAGGGAGGCAATGGACAGTACAAATCCGCCTTCTTGAACACCTAACTGCATCGGCAGGAAGCCGATGAGGTTGGCAAAGAGTGTCGTGAAAGCCACAATCAAGATAGCATGCAGGAAGGTGATGGCCAGTCCGGCAAACGTCCCTCCGCCATCGATTCCAAAAAGCAACAGCATGAACATCACCTCTAAGCTCTGCACCACTCGGGAGGCATATTCCAAGAAAAGACTTTTGTAAAATGCCCGTTTGTCTTGATGGTGCAAAGAAGCTATCTGGTCGTCAATGTTGCGTAAAGTCTCTGCATGTCGCTCTTGAAAACGTTTACTCCATTTCTTTAGTCCAGGAATCTTCCCGATGATACCTAAGACATAGATGACCAATCCGTTACGATATCCTTTTGAGAATATATAAAAGGCAAGCAGGCAGAAGACTACAATGACGGCAAGTACAATGCCGATAGCTGTTGTGATAGGCATGTTGCCTATGGCTACCAGTCCCAGATAGATAAAGATGGAGATAAACCAAAACCAGAAATGCGCAAAGAAATGCATCATGGCATATAAGATTACCGATGATGTGGCATGTTCTTGGTCTATATTCTTTGATAGCTCCATGATGCGATAGGGCTCACCGCCCAATCCGCCCACAGGAGTAGCGTAATTCAAGGCATAACCAGTAATTGTCAGTCGGTAGATACGCCAAAAACTGATAGGTGCTTTCCCCCCCATGTTACCATTGATAATAGCTTGCCACGCCAGAGCGTTCAAAGCATAAACCACAATCCAGATGCCGACGATAGGCAGCAGCCAGTAGCCTGCATGACAAAGATGCTCCCACAATTCAACGAAACTGACGTCGAATGTCAGCATCATCACGACGACCGCTGCGCAGCCGAGGAAGAAGAAAAGGTTGTTCAGTCGTTTCTTAGTCCATTTCATAGGAGTTACAAACTGTCTGCCATTTTCTTGCAGAATGCTTCATGGCGATGGTTGACGTACCAGGTAATCAGCCCCATACCGACAATTTCCCATACGAAGTTCATGGCAGGGACATCGAGCAAGCAGAACAGGAAAAGCCAGAACGACCGGAAGTTGAAGGTCAACAGCCCGTTCCATTTGATCAACGGCAGTGAGTTGTCATGGAATTCACGACGTACAGATTCGGGAATGTTATCAGTGTTGCCGAATTTGTCGCGTAGCTTCTGCAACAGTCGTTGAAACTGCGGGGTAATATGTTCTTGTTTCTTGGTATAGTCGATGTATGACTTTTGGAAAGTCCGTTCTACCCAGTTGGTGGTA
>Ga0247608_10008575_pt1 | contig 10304 bp, 9 predicted proteins | sample 176DNAGHGlowgp2_FD_193490 | JGI IMG/M metagenome (GOLD analysis project Ga0247608, IMG submission 193490) | Sheep rumen microbial communities from Palmerston North, Manawatu-Wanganui, New Zealand - 1766 DNA GHGlow gp2 | ecosystem: Host-associated > Mammals > Digestive system > Stomach > Rumen ... | reverse complement strand
AGGAGTAAAATAATTTTTGCTCATATCATCATCTCTTTTCTATTATTTTTATTATACAACGACAAAAAGACCCTACAAAGTAGAATCCACCTTTTTTATAAGTGTCTACTTTATAGGGTCTATTTTATATTGCTAACCTCTTTAATTTTCTCCAATTATGTCAACTACATAATTTTTCTCTTTAATAAGATTTTTCTTTTCCCTTACCTTTTGGCGTTTATCACTAGCATCAATCTTTAATACTGCAGTTTTATAGTTGAAATCAATTGTACTAAGATTTTTCTTTTCTAAAGTTTTCTTAAGACTTAAATCCTTTTTAGATTGAATAAGCTTTAAATCAATTTCTTTATTCTTTTCCTTATATTGAGCTACAAGTTCCTTTTCATTTTCCTTCATAGCTATTGGTAGGTGATTAATAATAGCTCTACGATTACTAATATAATTACTTAAGGAATTGTTATATTCCTCTTTAATAGCTAATGTTTCATCTACAATTTGTTGCTTATTATTAGAATAATCAGTTTCTTGCTTTTTGATATTAAATGCATAATCATTTTCGATTTCAGTTAAATTATCATCAACTGCATATAATTCAGTATAGAACTGAGTTGTGCTTTGTTCTTTAGCAAGTAATATAGCATTAATATCCTTTTGATGCTGAATATCATTATCCATAATAATATCATTATAATGCTTTTCTAGTTTTAATCTATCATTTAATAATGAATTAATTTTATTTAACTCAACTTGATTTGTTTCTAGATATTTCTTTTTAAGATCATCTAATGTTTCATCATATGCTTTTTGAGTTGATTCCATCTCCTCATTATATTCTTCATCAATTTTCTTCAATGCTAAATTATAGCTAAATTGATATTTTTCGCTGAAAGCAGAGTTATTAGAAAATAAGCTCGTTAAGATATTATTATCTAATGCTGCTATAGATAATTTGAATTTTTCTTTTTCAGTTAAATTTTCAGAAACAATTTCACTATTAATAATTTTTTTAGTTTTTTCTATAATTTCATTAACCTGCTTATTAAAAGATAAATAAGGCATATTATCATTTTCGATTTCATCCTCTAAAGATGATATTTGCTTATCATATTTCTTTTCAGTATTCAAAGCTTCCTTATTAATTTCTTCAATCATATTATCTAAAATATTTAATTGCTTATTATTTTTCTTTAAAGTTGAAACTAATTGTTTTGTTAATGAATTTCTAGTACTCCTATTGTATTTATCGCCATCATCATATTGGATAGTAAATAAGCGTAATCTTATATCATCATTTTTAGCTTTTAATAAATCAGATTCGTGAACTAATAATTCTTTTTTATGATTTATTACAGCAATTTCATCTTCACGTCTATTCTTTAGAACATCTATGCTGTCCTTATATTTGAATTCATTATCAAAATTGATATGAGATGATATTTCCTCATCTACTAATTTTTTATAGGTATCAGTGATATTTAATATTAATTTCTTTAAAATTACTAATAAGTCAGTTAAAAAGCGTTTAATAAGCTTATTTGAATTTGGATCTAGACTATATAATTTATCAATTATATCGTTCCAAGCTTTAACTATATTATTATAAATAATTACATATGCTTGTAATATGTTTTCATATTCATCTAATTCAACAATGAATTTTTCATTTAATAAATTAGTTTTATTTAATATAGTTGCATGCTTTGCCTCTTTATTACTAACATCTTGTTTATGTAGGCACTTATGATTTAGTAATGAAATATCATAATTATTATTAGTAATAATGTTTTGTAATTGATTATGAGAAATTACAATATCTTGCTTTTTCAAGGCAGAATATTTATCATTTTGTAAATTAATTTTTTTCTTACTATAATCTAAAATATTATTTGAGTTTTGAATATTTAATTCATACTGTCTAATATTGTATTGATCTAGCACCTTACATTTTTCAATCTTTAATAAATTACTTACAGTTAAAAAGCTAATTTCTCTATTATATTTGTCATCTAAATAAATACGATTTAATTCATTTAGCTTTTTAGAAATTGATATTTCTAATTGATATTTCTTAATTACATCACTTAAAGTTTCAATTTGAATTTGATATTTAGCATCAGTTTCATCAATTTCTTTTTCAATACCTAGGTTTCTGATAGAAGAATCTAATAATAATTTATTTGCTTGCTTATTATATTCGCTAGTTGCAATAAAAGCATTGTAATTATATAGATTTTCATATCCATTATTTTTTTCCTGGTAATATTTATTATCTCTAGTTTGCTTTTCATTAAGCTTAGCAAAGAAAGAAGTTCTTGATATATCTAATATTTTCTTTTCGTATACACCTTCAGCATTTTCCTTAGCATAGCTCTTTTTAGCAGCATCAATTAGCTTTTCAACTCTATTATTTTCCTCAGCAATTTTGTTATAATATTGCTTATTTATTTTTCTTAATGCAGTTTTAAGCTTAGGATCATTTTTATTGTTTAATAAAAATTCAGCAATAATTTTTTCTTGCTCTACGTGGATATCAAAAATAGAATAATATTTATTTTGATATTCCTCATTACAATATTTTTCAAATTTTTCCCTTAAATCCTTTAGCTTATTATCTAGCTCATTAATGTTTTGAACGAAATCCTTATTTGCTTTAAAGTTTTCATTTTTAAGCTCATCAAATAATCCTTGCTTTTCAACATTATCTAGCTTTTGTAAATTAACATATTCAGCTTTTATTTCAGATAATTTATTACTCTTTTCTTCAGAATACTTTCTAATTAAATCATTTAGGTCAGTAGATTCTTGACGCTTTTTATTCTTTAATTCTACCTGAGCAACCTGATATTCATGCTTTTTTTCTTCGATTAATCTATTTTTTTCTTCGATAATTAAGTTATAAGATTCTACTAAATCCGAATAGCTCTTATCGCATTTTTCAATATTAGTCTTATAAATAGAAGTAACCTTCTCTAGCTGATCTTCAAGCTGAGCATTAAATGTGTCAATATTATTGTTATATGATGATTTTGCAACATCAATTTGATATGCAAAACGATTTAAATTATCTTTACATTCGATTTCAAACATATCGATATTTTGGTTAGAAGCATCAATATAAAAATCTATATCATTTAATGAATCAAATTCATTTTTTTCAAATTGGTTCTTATTATCTAATAAATCTTTTTTTAGATTAGCAATTGCAATATCAGCTTCGTCTTTAATTGCTTTAAGCTTTTCCTTTAATTCATTTTTTCTCTGACGTTCAATTTTATAATAATCCTTTAGGGTTGCCTTAAAGCTTTCATTAAGCTTAGTTTTTCTTTTATCTAGATTATTAATTTCAAAATATGCACAATTACTTAATTCGTCAATTATTTTATTTATTTCTGATAAAAGCTGTGGTGTAAAAAAAGAATCTTTATCTAAAAATTTATAATTAGATAGGAATTTTTCATATTCTTCATTGAACGTATTTAAGCATTCATCAAAATTCTTCATTATTACACCTCCTAAACAATTCATACAAATTAATTATATTATATAATTAAAAGCTAAGATAGTAAAGATTTCAAATTATAATAATTTTTGTAAAAATAAAGTATTTTTTATCAAAAAACTAATTATTTAATTAATAATTTAATATTATTTATAATATTATAGAAAAATAATATGCTTTAAATTTGCCCCCTTTTATGTTATTATTATTGCGGTGATATTTTTATGTATGGATATATTAAAGGTAAGGTTACAAAAATAAGTCCAAAATATATTATTTGTGATAATAATGGTATAGGTTATTTGATTATTGTTGGCAATCCATATAATTTTAAATTAAACGAGGATTATACAATTTATACATATCAAAGTGTAAGAGAAGATGCCATTGAATTGTATGGTTTTACAAAGGAAGACGAAAAGGAATTATTTTTAAAGCTTATTTCTGTTTCAGGAATAGGTCCTAAAAGTGCCTTATCCATTCTAGCTGCAGGTAGCGTTAAAGAAATTGTTAACGCAATCGAAAGTAGAAATGATGCTTATTTAAGAAAATTCCCTGGTATTGGTCAAAAGGCTAGCCAGCAAATTATATTAGATTTAAAAGGTAAGGTTTCGTTTAGTGATGAGGATGATGGTATTGTTAAATCATCATCTAAGCTAACAGATGTAGAGGATGCCTTATTAGCTTTAGGATATTCTAAAAAGGAAATTACCAAAATTGTTTCTAAGCTTGATGCCTCAAAGGATGTAGGCGTTTTAGTAAAGGAAGCATTAAAACAATTAGTAAAGTAGCGAGGTGAGATAATGGAAGATGAAAGAGTAGTAGATCCTAATGAACAACAGGATGACGAAAAGGAAGAATTATCTTTAAGACCTCAAAAGCTTACTGAATATATTGGTCAAAAAGAAGCAAAGGAAATGCTTGAGGTTTATATTAAGGCAGCTTTAAAAAGAAATGAGGCCTTAGATCATACATTATTATATGGACCTCCAGGGCTTGGTAAAACTACATTAGCTCAAATTATCGCCAATGAATTAGGTGTTAATATCAAGGTGGTTTCAGGTCCTGCGATTGAAAGAAGTGGCGATTTAGCAGCTGTATTATCTACACTTGAAGAAGGTGATGTATTATTCATTGATGAAATACATAGACTTCCAAGATATGTAGAAGAGGTTTTATATAGTGCGATGGAGGATTACCAATTAGATATTATGGTTGGTAAGGATTCTCAAGCAAGAAGCATTAGAGTTGACCTACCTCCATTTACCTTAGTTGGAGCTACAACTAGATTTGGTGATCTTTCAGCCCCACTTAGAGATAGATTTGGTGTTGTTCTAAGATTAGATTATTATACAATTGATGAATTAAATTCAATTGTTACAAGAACTGCAAAGGTTCATGAAACTAAAATAGATGATAATGCCGCAATTGAGCTTGCGAAAAGAAGCCGTGGTACACCAAGAATTGCCAATCGTTTATTTAGAAGAGTTAGAGATTTTGCAGATGTTAAAAACAATGGTGAAATTACTATTGATATATGTAAGGATGCATTATCTAAGCTTGGAATTGACAATGATGGCTTAGATTATACTGATTATAGATATTTAAGAGCTATTGTTGAAACATTTAGAGGAGGTCCTGTAGGTGTTGAATCACTTGCAGCAACTATCTCTGAGGAGGTTTCAACTATAGAGGATGTATATGAGCCATATTTATTACAAGAGGGCTATATTAAAAGATCTAATAGAGGCCGTATAGCGACTGAAAAGGCTTATGATAAATTAGGCGTTAAATATTATAAAGGTATATTTGCATAAGAAGGATTTATTTATGTTAAAAACAAGTGATTATGATTATTATTTACCAGAAGAATTGATAGCTCAAACTCCATTAAAGGATAGAAGCTCATCAAGACTTTTAGTATTAAATAGAGAAAATAAAACAATAGAGCACACACATTTTTCTGATATTATTGATAAATTATCTAATAACGATGTATTAGTTATTAATGATACAAAGGTTATTCCTGCAAGATTAATCGGACATAAAGAGGATACTGGTGCAGTAATAGAGGTTTTACTTTTAAAGGATTTAGGTAATAATGTATGGCAAACATTAGCTAAGCCTCAAAAAAGAGTAAAAATAGGTACTATAATTAGCTTTGGTGGAGGATTACTTAGAGCTAAATGTATTGAATTAGCTGATATGGGTATTTGTAAATTTGAGCTAATATATGATGGTATATTAGTTGAAATTTTAGATAAGCTAGGTGAAATGCCACTTCCTCCATATATTCATGAAAAGCTAGAGGATAAAAATAGATATCAAACAGTTTATGCTAAAAACCCAGGTAGTGCTGCAGCACCTACTGCAGGATTGCATTTTACTCCAGAGCTAATGGAGAAAATTAAAGCAAAGGGTATTGAAATTATTCCTATAACATTACATGTAGGACTTGGTACATTCCGTCCTGTAACAGAGGAGGATGCATCAAAGCATGAAATGCATAGTGAATATTATGAAATATCTGAAGAATCAGCAAAAAGATTAAATGAAGCTAAAAAGGCTGGTAAAAGAATAATTTCAGTTGGTACAACATCAACTAGAACATTAGAATCAGCAATTCATGATGATGGTCTATTTTATCCTGAATGTAAAAATACAAATATTTTCATTTATCCAGGATATAAATTTAAGGCAATAGATGCATTAATTACTAATTTCCATTTACCAAAGTCAACACTTATTATGCTAGTAAGTGCCTTTGCTGGAAGAGAATTTATTTTAAAAGCCTATGAGGAAGCTGTAAAGGAAAGATATAGATTTTTCTCATTTGGTGATGCAATGTTTATAGAATAGAGGATAAAATTATGATTTACGAAAAATTTTTAAATGATAACAACCCAAGAGTTGAAATTGAAGTAGAGGAATTAGGAAATATTGTCGTTGAATTATTCCCAGAGGTAGCACCTATCACAGTAGAAAACTTCTTAAAATTAGTTGATAAGGATTTCTATAAAGGAATTATTTTCCATAGAGTAATAAGCGGATTTATGATTCAAGGTGGAGATCCTAAGGGAACTGGTATTGGTGGTTCAAAAGAAACAATTAAAGGTGAATTCTTATCAAATGGTGTTAAGAATTTATTAAACCATACAAGAGGTGTAATCTCTATGGCAAGAACATCATATCCTAATAGTGCATCAAGCCAATTCTTTATTATGCATGATGATGCCCCATATCTAGATGGTGAATATGCAGGCTTTGGTGCTGTAGTATCAGGTATTGAGGTTGTAGATAAAATTGCAGAAGCTAAAACTGATAGAAACGATAAGCCACTAAAGGATATCAAGATGAAAACTATTAAGAGGGTTAGATAATGAAGCAACCAGTTTGGTATGAATTAATTCATGAATGTAAGCAAACAGGTGCTAGATATGGAATATTACATACTCCTCATGGTGATTTTGAAACACCAATTTTTATGCCAGTAGGTACTCAGGCTACAGTTAAAACATTAATACCTGATGAAATAAAGGAAGTATCTGATGGCTTAATTTTAGGTAATACATATCATTTATGGTTACAACCTGGCGATGAATTAATAAAAGAATTTGGTGGTATTAGAGGCTTTATGAAATGGGATGGAGCCTTACTTACAGATAGTGGAGGATACCAAGTATTTTCTTTATCTAAAATGAGAAAAATCACAGAGGAGGGTGTTGAATTTAGACACCATAAATCTGGAGAAAAATTATTCTTATCACCTGAAAAATCAATTGAAATTCAAAATAATTTAGGGGCAGATATCATTATGTCCTTTGATGAATGTCCTCCATTTGATTCTGATACTGAATATATGAAAAAATCAGTAGATAGAACAATTAGATGGGCGCGTCGTGGTAAAGAAGCACATAAAAACCCTGATACCCAAGCTTTATTTGGAATCGTTCAAGGTGGCGGAAACAAGGAAATCAGAAAATATTGTATGGAAGAATTAGCTAAAATAGATTTCCCTGGCTATTCAATTGGAGGTCTTTCAGTTGGAGAATCAAAAAAAGAAATGTATGAAATGCTAGAATTCCTAAAGGATGTAATGCCTAAGGATAAGCCTAGATATTTAATGGGTGTAGGCTCACCTGATGATTTAATTGTTGGATCTATGAATGGAATTGATATGTTTGATTGCGTGTTACCTACTAGAAACGCAAGACATGGTTCAGCATTCACACATAATGGTAAGATTCAAGTTAAGAACCTAGAATTAAAAAGAAGCACAGAGCCATTAGATAGTGAGTGTGATTGTTATGTATGTAAAACATTCACAAGAGCTTATTTAAATCATTTAATTAAGGCAGATGAAATCCTAGGAATGAGGTTAATATCTTATCATAATTTATATTTCTTAAAATCTTTAATGCATGATATAAGAGCTGCAATTAAGGAAGATAGATTATTAGATTTCAAAAACGAATTCTTTAAAAAATTTGGATATACGAAATAAAAATGCATTTTCGGATGCATTTTTATTTTAAATGTGCTATAATTATCTTGAAATATAATGTTTCTAATTTGTGAGGTGATAATATGCTGTTAGAATATATAAAAAATAATTATCAATATGGTGAACCGATATTATTAGAAGAAATAGAATACAAAAATAGCGCAGCATTAAGACAAGAAATGAAAAGATTAACAGATGAAGGAATCCTTGTTAGAGCATATAATGGTGTTTATTATAAAGCGTATAAAACTATTTTTAATACCGAAGGTAAGATGTCTATTGATAAATATATTGATAAGAAATATTTGATTAAAAATAGTATTATAATTGGCTATATAACAGGTTTGTCGCTTGCTAATCAATATGGTTTTACAACTCAAGTGCCATCACAAATTGAAATTACATCAAATAATGCAACAACAAAACAAAGAAAAATAGACGTAGACGGGCACATATTAATAATTTATTCACCAGTAGTAGAAATAACTGAAAAAAACATTAGTTCGCTTCAATTTTTAGATTTAATGCAAAATATTGATAAATATAGTGAACTAGAAGGCGAAGAACTTAAAAAGAAGTTAAAAGAATATGTTAAAAAGACTAATGTCGATTTTAATATTGTAAAAAATTTAATTGGATTATATCCTGATAGAATATATAAAAATATATATAATGGGGGACTAATGAATGAATTGGTATAATGATAGAAAAGAATTATGGAAAGAAATTATTGATACAGTTTCTAATGATTTAAAAAGAAATCCAATTATGATTGAAAAAGATACAATTCAATCAATGTTTTTATTCGAGCTTTCAAAATATGATTTTCCATTTGTATTTAAAGGTGGTACCTCACTTTCTAAAGCTTATAATTTGATTAATCGCTTTAGTGAGGACATTGACTTATCCTTGAGTAGAAAAATAACTGATTCTGAAAAAAAGAAATCAAAAGAAATTATAATGAATATATCAAAGCAATTAGGATTTGAATTGTCTAATCCTGATAAAGTGATGTCTCGTCATGATTATAACAAATATGTTTTTAAATATGATTCATTATATAGCAAAGAAAAATTGGAAATAATAATAGAAACAAGTTATTACCAAATATCTTATCCAGTGATTAGAAAAGAAATATCTTCGTTTATTAATTATTTTTGCAAAAAGAATAACGTAAATATGCCTTTCGAATTTGATTCAGTCAAATTTGAAATGAATGTCCAATCACTTGATAGGACATTCATAGATAAAGTATTCGCGGTATGTGATTATAAAATTCAGAATATGATGGATAGAGATTCTAGACATTTATATGATATAGCAAAGATGGTTTCACATATAGAATTTGATGAAAAATTAAAGGAATTAATTATAAAAGTTAGAAAAGATAGAATGAAATCAAAGAATAATCCATCTGCCAATCCTAAATATAATATTAATGAAATGCTGAAAGATATTGTGAATAGCGGTTTTTATAAACCAGATTATAATAATGTCACATTAAAATTATTATACGAAGAGTATTCGTATGAAGATGCAATCAATAATGGAATTAAAGTAGTTTTAAATAATGATGCTTTCTAGTATCATTTACTAATTTTTCACTAGAGCATATGGTGGTTATTTTATGATAATAAATAATATTAAAATAGTAATGTTAAATAAAATAATAGATAATGGATATATTGAAATTGAAAATGATATTATTAAGAATATTGGTTCTAATTTAATATCAAATAATAAGGATATTATAAATGGAAATGGATTAATATTATTGCCAGGCTTTATCGATATCCATACCCATGGTGCTTGTGGTATCGATTTTATGGATGCAAATGTATCTGATTATAAAAAGATAGAGGAAGCATTTTATAGTGAAGGTATTACTTCATTTTTAGGACACTAAGGGAGAATCCTCGGTTATTCAATTTCCGAGATGATAGCGTTTTGAGAAAAAAATAGCGATTTAAATGGATTAATCGCTAATTTTTTATTAAATTTTCTCAAACTATATGATGCGAATAAAATGGCTCTATTATTGATTTTTTTGTTAATTTATGGTATACTATATGTAGTATGAGTAAGACTAGTTTAATACATGCACGAACTTGTGTTTATAATGTGAATTACCATATTGTTTGGTCTGTCAAATATAGAAGAAAGGTATTAAATTCAACCATTGAACAAAGATTAAAGGAAATACTTTTGGATGTTGCTAAAGAAAAAGGATTTATTATTGTAGAAATGGAAGTTGGTGAAATGGATCATATCCACCTTTTCGTCACTTCTCATCCCAAGCTT
>Ga0247608_10008573_pt1 | contig 10309 bp, 2 predicted proteins | sample 176DNAGHGlowgp2_FD_193490 | JGI IMG/M metagenome (GOLD analysis project Ga0247608, IMG submission 193490) | Sheep rumen microbial communities from Palmerston North, Manawatu-Wanganui, New Zealand - 1766 DNA GHGlow gp2 | ecosystem: Host-associated > Mammals > Digestive system > Stomach > Rumen ... | reverse complement strand
CCCAATCCCCAATCCCCAATCCCCAATCCCCAATCCCCAATCCCCAATCCCCATTTAAAATGAAAAAGAAAAATAATTTATTAAAAATAATTTATAATTTAATATAATTAAAAAATATATTAATAAAATGCAACATTATTAATTATTATATATTAAATTATTTTTATTTTTGGCTAAAAATATCAATTAATAAAATGAATTAAATAATTAATTTATATTGATTTTAAAAATTGGCTTTGAAATGTATTCACCATTTCTTCTTTTTCTTCAAAAACAATTTCTACTTCAAGTCCATTGTCATATTTTTCTTTGATTGTGCTATTTTGCTCTGAATTATTTTCATCCTTTATTTCATTTTTTTCTTCCAAATTTTGAATTTCTGGCCTCATCACCCCTAAAAACTGCAATAATTTTATATTTATTTTATTATTTTTAATATTTTCTTTATTAAACATTTTGTCCAAATAATTTTTTTTGGCTAATGCAAACATTAAACTTCGATATGTATTTTTATTATTTTTTACATTTTCACTATTTTCTCCAAATTTATATGTTATCATGGCTTTTCTATACTTGTTTGGTTTTGGATTTTTTTTATTTACATCATCCATAATTTCGTTAAATTCTATAATTAAAATGCTATTTACTGGTATATCTTGGGTCTTTTTTTTAAATCTTTTGCTTATCAATTCATGAACCTTCATTTCCACATCTTTTAATTTAAAAGTATTTTGTTCATTTTTATCACTTTTATCCTTTTTTTTATTTGAAAAATCAAGAAAATTACTTGCAAAATAAGTTTTACTTCTTTTAAAATCTAATGAATTAATTAGCAATATTTTTATCTTTAATAAAACTTTTTCTACAAATTTATCAATGGCTTGCTCAAAAGAAGAGATTACTTTATTAATAAATAAATCAAAATTTGGATTATAATGGAAATCATTATTAATGTATACATATATGATATTCTCAGGACATTCCAAAGTTAATGTTTCTATAGTAACTAGTTGGTATAGATTCTCATTTGGAAATTCTGATATTTCAAAATTAAAATCTATATAGACTGCAGAACTCGTTGACACTGGTTTTACTTTTTTAATAAATTTAGCGAATTGATTATTGCTCGATGTGGGGGGGTATTTGCATTTTAAAAAATTAATAAAAGAATCAAAATTTAGAAGCTCATATAAATTATTTTCTTCTTCTGATAATATATAGTCACTTCTTGTGGTTATAAAACTAACAGTTTGGGAGTTTTTCACTATATAATCTGTATTAGGTAGTAATATATATATGCAATCAAATTTCCTTCCAGACTTATATAATATACTATTTTCACATAATTGTCTCATGAATTCAGTCACGTATTCAGGATGACAATTTGTGACATCTATATATAACATAATCAATATTTCCATTCTTTCGAAAGCTATAGTAAAAAGTCCTTCAAAATCTATTTTTGAACCTGCTTTTAAAGTTTCTATTTCATCATCTATTATTAATAATACATTAAAAAATTTTTTATCTGGTTGACTGTTTATGAAAGATTCTATTTTAGTATTAAAATTTTTATATATTTGATTAATGTTGTCAGTAAATATAGAATTGTTAAAAAATAAAAGAAAAGAAAATTCAGTGTGGAAATAAAATTTATCGTCAGTAAGTTTCAATTTAAGTGTTGTGACTTCATTAAAAGTGAAATCTACATCAATTTTACGATATGATTCATATAGAAGTCTTTCTATTTCACTTAATTCTTCTACTTTTATCTTTCTCTTATTTAAAGGAATACCCATTTTTATTTAATTATTAATTATTTGAATAATTTACTATTTTTTTATGTTAACAAGACATAAATTTTATTGTACTTTGAATGGGGATTGGGGATTGGGGATTGGGGATTGGGGATTGGGAATTGGGGATTGGGCCCAATCCCCAATCCCCAATCCCCAATCCCCAATCCCCAATCCCCAATCCCCATTAAACTTCTAAAAAACAATTAAATTTTAAATAATAATTTAATTTTATTATTTTATAATTTTATATTTATTATATATTAATAAATAAATTAATAATTGTTAAAAACTACCAAACTCTTGAGAATTATACTAAAAATAGTTAAATTAAAAATGGCCAAATTTAATGTTCAAATATAGAAATTTAATCTTCATAATATATTTTTCTTATTTAAATTTAAATTTTTTTTGTTCTACTTCATTTGGCTCTTTAATTGCAATATCTTTAATTTCTAATAAATCGCCTCCTTTACTCCAAGCATAGCAATATCTTTTATCCAAAGATAATTCCAAACAAGCAATTTCATAACATTCTAAAGATGAATAAGTGCAAACTAAATTCATATCTGGGAAGCTTCTAATTTTCACCATTCCATCATCAGTTCCATATATAACATAATCGCAAAAAGTGAAATCATTAAATATAACTGAGCACTTAATTGAATTTGTACTATTAGTTTCTTGATTTTCTCCGATATATTCTCCATTTATTGTATAAATTTTAAAAGTTCTTTTCGAGTTTATAAATATAGACAAACATGGCAAAGGACAATTAGAGATAAATACATTATTTGCTATTAGTAACTCATTTTCATCGTAATTATTTCCGAAGTTTTTTTCTGATATTTTAATTACTCTGAAGACTTCGAAAGTGGGCAATAAATATAAATAGATATTTTCTTCATTTGCACATGTGGCAAAAACGTTCAAATTGTCATTTATAGATATTGAATTAATTGTACTGTTATGATCATATAATTTCTTGATTAAATTTAATTTTATGTTTGAATTATTATTTATATATTCTATTTGATATGCAACAATATATCCATATATTGTACCACATAGTAATAAATCTTCACTTTTAGAAATTTCCAAGACTACTACTGGACCTTCTTGAATATGAACACAAAAGTTAATATTATCTTTTTCTTCTTTTGAGTCAAGGTTTAAAACATTTACTTCCAATCTTCCATCCCAATATCCACCTCTAATTATGAATTTATTATTTCCAAAGACTACAATTGGTGTTTGAATATTTGAGATTTGGTAAGATGGAGCAAATTTAGAAGAAATATTATGCAATTCATATAAGGTAGATTCTTCTATAGTATATTTATTTTCATTTTTTACTATTTTAATATTAAACCAATAATTGCAATTTGTGAAAATTCTTAATTCATTTTTGCTCACAGCTTTAATTTTAGTAATTCTAGGTAAAATTAGACTATCACTATCTTTATATAACCTATAGTCATTTATAAATTTTAGTATTATTTTATGATATTTATACAAGCCTATTTTGAAGCAGCCTAATTCATTGCATTCCCACAAAAATAATTCTTTACTATTTGAATAAGGTCCTTTCGCCAAAATTTGATTCATATCATTTCTTGGTTTTGTCTCAGATGAAAATATCTGAGAAGGTGTGACCCCTACTTCAACCAGTCTCATAAGAGCATTTTTTTCATCGTCATCTTTTATATTTTCGATATTGACCATTCCTTCATAGGTATTCAGCATAAAAATATTATGATTTTCTTCGGCCTTTTCTCCTTTTTGTAAATATCCGAAAATTAGGTCTATCCATTTATTTATTTTTAAATTAATTTTTTCCAAATTTTTTCTCATTTCAATAACAAAGTCAATATTTCTATTATTTGCCCATGGTGGCATCTCTACTTCGTTTATAGCAATCTTATTTCCCTCCGAGTCAAGTTTATCCTGACTTAAATTGAAATTATTATTATTCAGGAACATTTCTGGCAAAACATAAAATTCTGGAATTAGTTCACGGATGTCATCCTTTAAAGTAGATGCAGTTTCAAATGTCCTATTTAAAGAAATAAACATTCTATTTGGATCATCGAATTTATCACCATGTATTTCTATTGAAATAGATGCATGTGGAAATAGTCTTGTTAAATAATGGGATACATAGGTGGGATTTGAGTAATGCGAACCATAAAAATATGGTAATTGATTTATTTCTATTTTATTTATTTGTCCTTCTCCCATAGATGGATTATCTGGATCTTTTTCTTTATCTTTATCTTTGTCTTTGTCTTTATCTTTTTTTGATTTTTTATTGTTATAATGTTCAAAATATGTATAGAATTTATCTAAAAACGCATCATAGTGGAAATTTGGTGTTGACTCTTTTAAGTCATTTTTTAATGTATTATAAAATTCAATAAATGTTTCTTTCCTCATTTCTGCCTTTTCATTAAAGTCAAACATTCCTACAGGGATACTCAAATTTCTGAAATCATTTTCACTTAATTCATCTGTTTGATAATTTGTTATTATCCAAGGGAAAACGGGATATTGTGTCAAATCGTTGAATGACCTTCCTGCAAATATATTTAGCCACATTAGACATTCAAATGTTGAAACATTATTATTTTGCCATTCATCTACTATATAAGCTGGGTATAATGACTTTTTCTTTGGATAAACATTAAATAATTTACAATAGCCTAATAATTTTTTATGTTTGAATCCATGGCATTTAATAAATCTGAATTTTTCATGTTGTAAAATATCATTAATAAATTTTAATAATTCTTGCTTTGATTTGAAATTTAAAAAATAACTTTTTTTCTCATAGGTATATATTTCCAAACCAGTTTCTTGATAGAAATAATTTCTTAAAAACATAAATTCAATAGATTTATATAGGATTTCAATTCCTATTGTATCTTTATCTTTATAATATCTTTTAAATGTTGATCCAAAGCATGCACCCATATCTTTATCATAGCTTGGATCTTTTTCCAATAATTCCTTTGTTTCATTATCAGGACAATATGTAAAGGTTAGGCAATTTTTTTCAGTTGTTACATATCCTTTAATATGATGAGTAGGCTTAACAATACAACAAGTATAAATATTCTCAGACTTCACATTATCCTCATTAATAGTATTTAATTTGTTTTGGAATAATAATTCAAATATTTCTTTTGCACTTAAAGTTTTATTTTCTAAATCATTATTTTTTTGTTCTATATAATTTACATTATAATAATTATCCCAAATATAATTATATTGATATTTGTACAAAGATTCTAAATAATTAAAATTATATTTATTTTTTATGATTAAATCTGCATTAGCTATGTTTTGATTTTCATTGGTATCATGTGAATTGAAAATTTCATCTATATCCATACATATATTATATTTATAATCATCTTTATTAAATAGGTTAGAAACATCAAATTTTGAAAATTTAGGCAAATAATAATATAAATCTAATATAGGTGATAATAATATTTTTGACATATCTTTACAAAAATGATTTTTAATTTTAAATTTTAAATATTCAGGATGAATTAAAAATAAATTTTTGTTACTCCAAAATCCATTCCAAGAAAATAATGACTTCTTTATTTTTTTAAATCTATTTCTTCTTTTTTTTTCTTCTAAATATGAGCATATTGAAGTTTTATTAATTTCACTAAATATTTTTGGAATGAGTTTTCTCATAAAAATGTTAATTCTTTTTTTTTCGGCTTCAATTAAATAATCATGACTATTTGTATTTTCTTTATCTTTTTCTTTGATTTCTTTTTTGAAATAAAATAAAAATAGACTACTATCCTGATTAAACAAAAATTTTTCTTCTTTATAAAAATTAACAACTCTTTCAAATACAGATTTGGAAACTTTGGCAGGATAACTCCTTATAAATAATAATAATTTACTTCCTTTTTTCTTTTCGTCTTTATTCTTTTTGGAAATATCTTTACTCAATAAATTCATAAATTTCTTTTTAGGCACAGAGCCTGAAGCATCCTTCTTTTTAGGTGCTTCCTCCAATTTTGTTGTTTTTTGTTCAGCACTTTCATCAGTTTTAATGAAAACTTTATATATTGCAGTGTTTTTATATAAATTTTTTTTAGAACCAAAAATTTTTTTTAAATTACCATGACTTCTTATACCTTCAAAGAAAGGCTCAATTAAATAATACATTAATTCTCTGAATTTAACTTGGTCTTTTTCTTGTAAAAATAAAAGAGCGAAAGATATTGTATCATATAACTTTTTTTGAATATAATTATATGTGTTCTCTGTTTGATTTATGTTTATACTTGCCATTATGCAAAAAATTAAAAATTCAATTATCATTTGGGTTATTTCTTCTTGTTCTGATAGGACACCTGCTATATCCATTGAAAAGCATAATAATATAAGATTTAAATATAATAAATTTATTTTATTTATTCCATTTTGAAAGTCATCATCCATTATTAGTAATTTTTTTATTTTTTCAAAAAGAATATTTTTATAATCTTTTTGTTCTCCATAATTTTTTAATAAATTCTGACAAGATTCTAAAAGGGCATCGGCTGATTTATATTCCATTTTTACTGTTTTAAAGAGTTCTTCAGCTCCCCATATATGTTTTCTATAATAGTTAATGATAGTGGAATATAATTTATAGTCTGACCAAATATTTTTTAATATTTTTTTGCTTTGAGTTCCTACCTCTACTATTTGAGAAGGATTTTGTTGAATGGAATATATTCCTTGATAGAAATAATTCGGAATTAACTCTGCTTCAATTTTTAGACTCGAATCAAGATTACTTTGATATGAAGAAAGATTCAAAGTTTCACCCCTTTCAGTGTTATATCCTGATTTTATATCAAGGTCTTCATACTCTTCTGAAATTTTGGTAGCCTTTTTTTTTAAACTGACACTATCATCTTCTTTTGACTTTTTTATAGTTTTATTGAGGGATTCTGTATCTAATAATGAATTTCGTTGGAACTGACAATTAAAATTAGATAAAACTTCTTCGTTGTTTTTATGCAAAAACATAAATTCAAAACAGAATATAGATATAATATTAAAGTATTCTTCATTGGATTTTAATAATTCTTCAAGTAATAATCGAGTTATACGCACAATTTCTTTTAAATTATTATTGCTGGCACTAAATCTGTTTTTAAAATAGAAAGAATATTCCATTAAATAATATATTTTGTTTTCAATGTCTTTCAAAGATGTTTTTATTTTGAATAATTGCTCCATAACTTCTAGGGAGTTTTTTCTAATAGAAGAAATCAAGTCTTTGGCTTCGATCACTGGCTCATTTTCCTTATTATGGAAAAAGAAAATTGTATCTATCAACCATTGGAAGAATTTCATGTCTTTGATAATCACATCTTTATTTTGTATTCCATCATCTTTTAAATAAGTATTTATACTGGCCAGAAAAGAATCGATAAAAGAAGGCTTTGAATATGAGACAAAATCAATAGTGAAATTTAAAATAAAAGGATTAATTAATAAACTATATTTGTCATCGAATTTTATAACGCCATGATCAGGATTTTTTTCTTTAGGAGCATTAGAAGAGGGATTCGGAGAGGGGAGGGCTTCTACTGGTGCATTCTCTGTTATCCAGGAATTTAGGAGACCCCACATAAAATTGATATCTTCATCATATAATTTTGGATCAAAGTAAAATGCTAAAAGATTCTGGTCTTCAATATTTCCTAAAAGATTATCTTTGTAGAGGAGTGCATTAAAATAATTACCTGAAACTTTCTTTTTTAATTGCTTAGCATTTGCATCTGCATTTTTATCATCTGAAATTAGACTTATTTTAACATTCATAGGTATAATATTCCCACTTATATATGAAAATATTTGATTTTGATTTAATGAACTTTTGCTCAAATGTTCTAATACTTTATCTTTATATTTTAATAAAATATAATGCAATAATTTGAAAATTTCACATCGAACATCTAATAATGATACACTTAAGGAATATTCTGTTACTTCAAAATAATTATTGTTTAATAAATTAATGATAGTTCTTTCTTTTGTTTTTTCAGAATTTTTATCATTTATAAAATGGAATAAATAAATTTGGATAATCTTTTTTTTAAGACATGAAGATAAATCAAGAGATAAAACATTATATATAGTCATATCTTGATCTTTTTCTGATTCAATTTTATCTAAATATAATTGAATAATATCAAATAATTTTCCTATTCTTGAATTTATTTCTGGCTTCAGGATTTGATTTTCATCATTACATCCTAGAATCAAGGCATGTTTTTTGCAACAAAATTTTTGATATCTATCTTTATCATAATATCTTAATAAATTAAAAATTTTAGGAATGTCTAATGACTCTTTTATAATTTTATTATCTTTTTTGAATAAATTATATATACCATTCCATAATTTTAGCTGATTTTCAAATGTAAACTTAGAAAAAATTTTTCCATTAAATATAATTATACTAATGAATCGATAATCCATAGAAGATTTTTCTTTTTCATCATTATCTTTCTCTATTTTATATCTGAAGGTCTCTTTACAAATTTCAATAAAAATATTAATTATATTTATTGTAAAAACCCACGGAGGAAATTTTTCTAAAAATAAAGCTAAGCATGAAAAGAAATAATTATTTTTTATATCATATATACTTTCTTTATGATGATTTAATATCTGTTTTATAATTTTCAAATATTCAAGTAAAATATCTTCTGTTAATAAATTTTTTTCAATAAAATAATTATGATGCTTTAAAGAAAATAGCATTAATTCTGCAATAGGCAGCAAGTTGTTAATTCCTCCTAATTTAATAACATTTTTTATATTATTTGAATAAATATTAACTCCATCATACTCAGAATTTAGTTTGCCTGTAAATATTCCAAACACATCATCAATAATGTTTGTGCATTGATTATACAAAAAAGGACAAAAAGTACTGATGATTCTATTTTTATGTATATCTCTGGATCCAATGGTAATATTATATATTTTGCCAGTAGGCTCATCTTTTTTAAATCTTTCATATTCACTATAATCTTGAATTGTGCGACCAAATTTTGTGTCGATAGAATGCAAAAATCTAAACAATAATCTGTTTTTGTAGAATCCGCCATATAACTTAGAATCAAAAAAATGTAATAATTTATCATCTATTTGAAAAGAAAAAAGCGATATAGAAGTAACTTTACCTAATAAATTTTCGAATAAAATTATTTCATCAACTTTTTCGTTTACATTAAAATTTTTAGGTAAAGATAATGAAGAGACATATACACATTCATTCACTGCTACTTTTATTGCGCCTTTTTTTGTGATTGATTTAGGCTCAATCATCAATATTATACTATTCCACATATTATATTTAAATTCATTTGAAATTTTTATTTTGCTTGATTCGCTTTCATCTACAACTATTGAAATAGTTTCTGAATCTATTAATTCAAGAGAAATTAAATGAGCACCAATGGATAATTTGATTAAACTAACTTTGTCATTTGAACTAGACAAAACATTTTTGAAATAATAATCTAATATATCTTTATCAAGATTAACATAAAAAATTAAAGTTAATCCCTCTACTAATGTGGGATTGTCAATATTAATATTACTAGAAGATTTATTCAAAGATAAAGTCATTCGACTATTTAATCCATTCAAATAAAAATAATTTCTTATTATTTTATCTTCAGGCTTTGTGCTTTTTTTCTCCGGCTTTTCTTTTTTGTCTTTTGTATCTTTTTTATCTTTTGCATCTTTTTTATCTTCTTTTTCATCTGAATCATCATTTTCTCTCTTTAGATCAGTATAAAAAATTTTAAGTAATCTTAAATATTTTAATAAGTTTTTCTCAGATAAATATGTAACTTTATCACCAGTCAAATGGTGATCAACATTGAAATGATAACTTAATTTTTGATAAATAAATTCAAAAACACTTTTATCAACTGAGACATTATAATTTATATTATTTATTAAATCTTCTAATAAAGTCTGAGATTGTCCTACAACTTTTTCTTCTAAATACAAATTCACAAGACTCTCAAGAAAAGTTCTTTTATCTTTGACACATCTTTTTATGAATAAAGGAATTAAATCATTGTTTTCAGAAAATAAATTTTTTAAAAAGAAAGCAAGACTTATATTGTTATCTAAATTCATTTGAAGATTGTTATTTGTATTTATAAAGGATATAATATTTGGAATATTATTCATATCTTTTACTATTGGCAAAAATTCATCTGCTTCGGTCGGAGATTTGTAAAATATGGACCCCAAAAGATTCATTAATACTTGATCATACTTCACTTTTATAGACATTTTTTTGCTTTAACTTTTAATTATTTATTTAATTATTATTATTTTTGTGCATAAAAATAAAATAATTTTTATCAAATTAATATTTAAAATTTTAAATAGATTCAAAATGGGGATTGGGGATTGGGGATTGGGGATTGGGGATTGGGGATTAGAGAGTGGGCCCA
>Ga0247608_10008569_pt1 | contig 10312 bp, 9 predicted proteins | sample 176DNAGHGlowgp2_FD_193490 | JGI IMG/M metagenome (GOLD analysis project Ga0247608, IMG submission 193490) | Sheep rumen microbial communities from Palmerston North, Manawatu-Wanganui, New Zealand - 1766 DNA GHGlow gp2 | ecosystem: Host-associated > Mammals > Digestive system > Stomach > Rumen ... | reverse complement strand
CTTCCGCAATGTAGCTTACTCTACAGGTGCTACCATTGCACTGGCACTCGATGCCCTCGTGGTGATTGGCTTCTATAGCGTCTTGTGGGGCTGGGTACCTATGTCACTGGAAATTGACCAGGTGTTCATCGGTGCTATCCTGACGGTGATTGGTTACTCTATCAACGATAAGGTGGTGGTATTCGACCGTATCCGTGAGAACTTCCAGCTCTATGGCAAGCGCGACCGTCAGCAGCTGTTTAACGACTCGCTGAACCAGACGCTGGCTCGTACCATCAATACCTCTGTTACGACATTGCTCGTATTGCTGTGTATCTTCATCCTCGGTGGTGACTCTATCCGCAGTTTCTCGTTCGCTATGATTCTGGGTGTTGTCTTCGGTACCCTGTCGTCACTGTTCATCGCTGCTCCTACGGCTTTCCTCGTGATGGGTCGTACCATCCGCGAAGATAAAGAAGAAGTAGCTGCTCAGGCATAAAGGCTTTTGGCTTTTAGCCGATAGCGATTAGCTATTACACAAATCAGCTCGTTTCCGTATTGGAAGCGGGCTGATTCTGTTTTCATACTGTGTGTTTCAACTAATATTTACCCATAATACCTTAATATGACAATCGCCTAACTTTCCATTAAGGTTAGGCGATTGTTGATAAAGGAATTATTTCTATATCAATTAGAACTTGTAGCCAAATACAAGGCCAAATGCTTGATTAAACTGGCTGTAGTTTGAATCAAGTTTGGTAAATCCACGACTATACTCAAAACCTACCATGTATTGTTCGAAATCCAAGGAGATGCCAGCGATAGCACCGGCATCAAAACGTTTATAGCCGCCATTACTATCAAAGATATTAGTTTTGCCGCCACCCTTCCATTCTATGTCACTGCCAAAGAGTCCGTATGCTACATAGGGACCAGCTTTTACGGCGAGCTTCATGTTGTCTGAAATTGGGAACTTGTAGGCAGCGAATATGGGAACTTGAAGGTAGGACATACTAATACTTCCGTCAATAACGTCAGATTTGAATCCTTTAGTGGCGAACTCAATGCCTGGAATTATCGAGAAATTCTCCGATAATCCAAGATCATAGGATAATCCCACCTTGTAAGAAAATGTTGTTTTGGTATCGGCATCACTGCCTACTACAGAGGAAAGACCAACTCCAGCCTTCACCGTAAACTTGGAGTCTTCTTGTGCGCTCACTGTTAGGGTCATCAGCGCAAGAGCAACCACTGCGAAAAACTTTTTCATAGCAAATAAGAAAATTTATTAAAACTCCAAGCATCCTTTGGAGCCTTGTTTGTTTCAGGTCAGGATGCGACCTTTTGTATATCCTATTTGAGCCACATGAGATTTGTAGTTGTAGGCTTTTGGCCATTTCCAAAGGCCACGCCTACTGCTTTTGCTGAAGAAAGACGGTCTTTCTCTAATTGTATCTCGTCATGATACTTCTCCCGCATCTCAAAATCAATGTCACTACGTACCTGGGCTTTTACCTCTTTCATTAGTTTTCCAGCCTCACCATAACAATCCGCATCAGGATCTATTTGGGCTAACATGGCACACACATCATAAGCGGTTTGTTGGTCTTGTCCCGCAGCCCATAGGGCTTTTGCATGATTTAACAGGTAGAGATTCATACGATCAAGATATTTAGTGTATAACTGTAAACCATACTTAGATGCTTCGTCACCACCTTTTGAGCAAACTGGTATCGAGAGGACCATGGTGAGAGCCTCCACGTACTGCTGTAAAGATGCAAGTCGTTTAGCCTCCTTGATAATATTAGGATACTGAGTATCGTAATAGTTCATCATATTCTTTTTGCCTCGATTAATGAGGCTTGTAATCTGTGAATTGTTGGCACTAATACGACGGAAAGCATTGATGTAACTCTTCACCTCGCCTGTTCCCACGCCATCAAGAGTAATGTATGCTGTACCAAATTTTTTCTGCGTATATGTGTCGGCCATATAGAATGTGATGCCAAGATTATATACCGTCTGAATGGGTGGTCCTGGCAGATTGCTCTTATCAAGTACATCGCAATGAACGGTAAGTACAAAAGGAGTAGTAGGAGACTCTGTTGTTAATCCATTCTCAGTGGCTACACGACTCAACGATTGGTAAAGAATAGTGCTAGCTGCTTGTGGAACATTGGTAAAGTCCTCGTCAAGTTGAATGGAAATGGGCATTACACAGTCTTGTGCGTATGCATTTGCAGCTACCATGAGGCACACTGCCGACAATAACTTTTTTATCTTCATATTTATTCCTCCTTATTTTTCTCCTAAGATTAAAAGACAACGTCCTAGACCCCTGTTTACGGTCTTAACAGGAATGTTATAAGGTGCTGCGCCAAGGAAACGAGCCAATTCACGAGCAAAACCATAGGTGTCCTGAGCCATACCGTTAGACTTATACAGGGGGATGCGGACTTGTTCATATAATATCATCGACTCTGTTGCGTCAGATTTGCTAAAACGATGATTCACACAATTGTCTGCCAACCAATTATCTATAACTTCACTTAGCTCATAATTACCATACTCTTTCTCAAAGTCAACTGCACTGCTATCGAAGATACGCATATCAAGTACGGCCTCACGTCCATTTGTAAGTAAATCATCGAAATGAGCTTGTAAACGTTCAACAAAAGAATCCATATGGTCTTGTACAGCCTCTTCTAGTAACACAGGTAATTCAGCGGAGAACGAACCTTTACCAGTTCCTTCTGCACCAGCCACTTGCTTATTACTATATGCATCAAGTGCGCGTAGGTTGTAGGTTATACTACTCTTTGGACCAACAGTATTTACAGTCCAATCAATCTCTAAAATGATGTCGGCCTTTGCGGTACGGCGTAAACGATCCAAAGGACTTTCTGTTATGGTGGCACCACTCTTTTTACTTGTAATCAATCTGTCTTCTGCCGAAAGATTTGAAATGCTCTTCACATTCTGTTGTAAATCCTTCAGTGGAAATCCACGATCAGCCATCAATGTGTTTATTTTCGATATTACCGCGTTCAACTGCTTATCAGTTGATACAGCGGCCTTATAATCAGGAATTTGTTCTGAAGTTCCTTGATTATCAAATGTTTGCTCAAAGCCATGTTCTTTACACCATGCATCACTTGGAACTACCATTAAGGTCGGTTTTTTAGCCTGTCCCATAGCTGACAAGAAGCATATTGTCAGCATCGCTATAGAAAAAAATGCTCTAAATTTCATATTCATATTTTTTAGTCTATAACATTGTCTGCCTTCAAGCGGGCTTTTAGTTGAGGTCGCAATACTCTTATAGTAAGATCATAAGCATAACCTAACTTGTCTTTTGATCTTCCACCTGAACGTCTCTTTGTATCACGTAGAGATACATACTCTAAATACGCGCCATTGTCTGAAAAGAATATATTAAAATAATCTTCATATCGTTCTTTTGCATTTACTTCAGTAACCAATGGACGCATATTACACCCTTCCACGCCGTCTTTGATTCCATCAAAAATGACAGCCCAGACAGCATTTTTCATTGCTTGCTCTTTAGCATCTGAGCGATTACGACCGTAACCCTGTACTCGTAGTGTTTGCGAGCCGTCAAGTTCAACCCCCATACATCTGACAGAAGACCGTGCATAGACGGGTTGCGTTTGAGCATCTGCATATGTTATGGATAGAACTGCAACTAATGTCAATATAAGTTTCTTCATAATTGTCAATAAAATGATTTAGAATTCATAACCCAGTTTTAAACCAAAATAGCTATAAGCATCTTTTTTCTTTTCATAGTTTTTGAAACTAATAATTGTATAGCTGATTCCAATCAGGAAGTTGTTCCGGACTCCACCAAAACAATATCCAATCGTAGGATTTGCAAATAAACCTTCATTGGTAATTCCTCCAACATTCAAAGACCAGAAAGGTACACCATCTCTGTCGTATGCAGATAAAAATTTGCCACGTATATTTGCAAATATAGGTACACCGAAATCATTGTCAGTACCTCTCACATAAGCATTATGAACATAATAACGTCCGCCGATACCAGCTCCCAAACGTAAGAACTCATTAAAGCGGTAACCTGCAGTCGCAGTAAGACTAACAAATTGCATGTTATCATGCATCATAATACTACTTCCGCCTTCAACATCAACACCATACCAGAAACCGGTATTTTCCCTTTCGTAATCCACGTAACTTGTCTGCTTTGGGGCGTCTGGCAATTTAACGTCACGATATTGAGCATTAACCGAAGTTGTCGCAGACAGCATAATAAAGAAAAATATAAACTTTCTCATTTTCTACAATCATTTAAAAACCTGACGAAAGAGAACGAACGACCCCTGCTTTTTCTAATTCTTTACGTAGGGCTGTTTTGTTAACTTGAAGAGTTGCGCCACACTTATAGCCTTTTTGAGTCTTAACACGGTCATAAGAACCACCAACAATAGAAGCATAATTTTGGCAAGGACCATCAATGGCAAAAAAAACCTCACAAAAAGCAGCATTATCACTCTCTGCTGTAGGAGGAGCCATAGCTGGTTGACGAGCTCCACTGGCATTACCAGAGCAACCTCTGAAAACTACTCCATGAACAGCAGCACGTTTCAAGTCTTGGTCTGTAGCTTTTTTGCTGTAGACATATACTTTGACAAGTATTGTCCCCTCTGTACCAGATCCTGCCCCTGTAATATCATACAGCGGCATTTTGTCGCTTTTTGCCACTGCTCCAATTGTGGTTACAAGGAGCAGAAGCATAACATTGAATAATCTTTTCATAGTTAAAACAGATTAAAGTAAGTATTTTTATTTATTTGTCATTTCACGAATTAACATGCCCTTAGCGAAGTCTTTTCCGCTAACCTTACGAAAGGTAGTAAAGCCAAGAGTTGCCCCAGAAGCACCTTCTTCGACTGCCATGAATCTATTGTCCCATATAAGATTCTCAATGGGTTCTATCACGCCAACACGGTTGTATTTGTGACCACCATTTTCCATTTCAACAACCTCGAGCACTTCAAACTTGCTCTTAGAATCTACCCCTTCCTTCTTTCCAACATAAGCAGTCAAGGGCTCCACTGATAGTAGAGGCGATTTAGTACGGAATTCCTCATAGTTACGCTGTAGGTCTGCTACATTGTCGTCTATGGCACGTTGACAGGCTTTGCGTACCATAACAATTGGTTCATCCTCATTGATTCCCAGGAACGAGGTCGTTCCTCCACTGCTCTCTACCTTTCCGACATATTTCAACTTATAATTGTTCCGTGCTGCTTCAAAATTCGCTTGTTTTATAGCATCGGGATTTGCAGAATATTGCTCTTGATAAAAAAGATTAGCTTGCTCGTTGGGCCATTCAAGTTTATAGAGAAAAGTATTAATCTTCACCTTAAATCCCTTGATAGTTTCCACCATATCACCAAGGTTATCTGTGAGGTCGTCAATATTTGTGCCTGTGGCTGCAGCAGCAACCGAACCTAATATTTTGAGAATGGATGCTCCTGTTTTTGCTCCTTTGTTCTTGTCTACGTATCGAATGTCATTAACTAACACAAAAGTGTTACCTATAAGTTCTTCGCCAGCGTCTTGAAGCATGGCAATTCCACGTGCCGATTTTAATGCAAGTTGCTTGTCAAACTCTGTGGCATTATAAAGTCCACGTTCCTTTACTAGTTCCATGTCACACTGACCAGAATAATAGTCGCGGTTAAACCAACGGCCTACTAGACGGCTTGCGATTTTGTTTTTCTGTAGGAAATCTGTAATGTCAATATTCTCTTTTTGACTATTTGCACCAGATAGTTTTTTGTCTAAATTGAGAACTTTGACACTCAAGTTGTGGTCATTGAATTTATCAGGTACGGGTATTTGAAGGAATGCTTCCTTAATCTCATTTGCAAATTGCTGATCAGTATGATTTATCAAAATTGAATATATCGAGCTGCGTCGATATTCCGACGCAGGGTCTTGTGCGTATGCTTCAAGAAATGAAACAACAACAAACGCAAGAATAATATAACGGGTTTTCATATTTGAATTGTTTTTTGATTAGTAATTCCATTCATCTTCGCTAAGCGTTGCTTTCAAACTGTAAGAACGGTTCTCCTTTGTGGCTTCCAGAAGAATATTTTTCTTTTCTGTTTTGGTCAATGCGCGTCCGTTACGCTTTTCTATTTCATTTATCACAATGTCTTTATATATAGTGGAAACGGGCAAATCCATTAGGAGAACATCATCTGTATTCAGAAGATATCCAAATGCTCCAGTATTTTTTGACAGGTTTGCGGTATCAATGGTAGCTTTCGGAGTGTTCGGCGCGAACAACTGAGCACGATTTAAAGGAGTGTCACTGACTTTCATTTCGAGAGGAGCAACATGTGCTATGCCGTTTATAAAGTTAGATACAGCTTTATAACCATTACTCGAAAGTAGTTTTGTAACCAAATTGTAATGATAATATAGTGAGTCTGATTTCATAACCCAAATGTGTTTTGCATTGCGCTCTGATGGTAAAAGAATATTGGCATAATCTGTTGGGATTAATTTCGTGTTATCAGGAGAAAGAATTCCCCACTTGCCGTTTTTCATGACTGCCACCATGTCAAAACTGTTGCCTAAGACTTTTTCATAATCGAAAGGAACTATAATGTCGCCTGTACGGCTAATACAACCGTACTTGTCATCTTTCATCACACTAAAGATTTCCTTATCGCCGTTGTTTGCAGGGAAATTGATGTCAGTATAACCAGACAAGGATGTCATATCGTTGTTTGAGTCATTAAAGACATCCCACTTTCCTGTACTATTCTTTGCTGCCCACAATCCTGTAGTCTGACTATGTTTCAATAAGGTATAACCTGAGCGAAGTTTTGTCCCCTTCTTGTCAATGAAAGACCATGAGGTCCCATTGACAGGAGCAATGTCACCAATAAAGTCACCGTGTGTCCAATAGTTAATTTTGTCGAAATGAGAATCAAAAACTGCGGCTTGGAATCCTGTGCCATTTTTAATGTCATGATAGCCACAAAGTGTTTGTTTCTTTTTTACGATGTAGTATCTAACCATTCCGCTTTGCGGCAACATCACAAAGTCATATAATCCAGTCTTCATTACTTCCTTTCCTGTGCCGTCCATAATGCCTGCTTGGTAGATATTTGAACCATTATTGCTAAACCCAAGATAAGAACAGTCTGTAATGAGCGTGTCTATAGTATTATGGTAGCTAAATTGCAATCGTTTACCTTCATAGTAAGGATACTTGTTTGTACCATCGAATGAGAATTCGTAAAGACCTTTGTACTTTGGCGTAACTAAGATGTTGCCTCTGTTGTCTATAATGCCGTACTTGGCATTATTCATATATGTCTTTTTTTCATTAGGAGTCGCTTTACCACCTTGAGCTATTAATGCTTTTCCGTAGCAGTTTGGTTTTGATATGTGCGAATAGCTTACAGGAAGTATTATTTTGCCATAGTGATCTGCAAGTCCCATTGTTTTGCCATCTTTAATAAGATAGAGGTTTTCGTTCCACTTTAGGATTTGAGAATACTTTAATGGAAGTAAAATGTTTCCCTTGGTATCAATAATACCATTTTTCCCGGATTTGGTCACAATCGCTACACCATTCTTAAATGGCTGGCCACTTTCATATTGGCATTTGATGACCTCATTACCCTGTTGGTCAGCATAGCCAACCTTGCCTTTGTTATTGACAAGAATTTTTAGATCTTGAGCTTGCACATTAACCGATAGTGCAAAAAGACCTAAACATAAAAGATTTTTTAACCTCATAATTCTATCGTTGGCCTATAGTCCCAGATTCGGCTGTTTTAAAAGTTAGTATGATTCAAATCGGCATAAAAAAGACGTGGGAACTTTGCCTGTTGCTCATCCCACGTGTAGAGGCTTTCGCATTGCCCGGAATTGTTGAACGAGCAACGTCGAAGCCCACGCCGATATGAATATAACATACTCTCACCAAAAAACCATAATAATTATGGAAATTTGTTGGGAGATATGTATAAACACACCTCAGGGACATCTGCCGTTGCATTGCTCATGACAATTCCAGAAAGTTGCGAAGTTTCTACACGTCAAGAACAAAGCGTTTTGCAAACGCCTTTTTAATATGTCGTGACTCCCATATACCCACCCTATACCCGCCTTGATGTAGCGGAACCGCCTCTCTAGGCACGGCGTGGACTGTCTTTTCCCTCAATGCTTTGTCGAACACGTTCGGCGTTGACATTTCAGTATAAAACTTCAAGAGTCGGTGCAAATATAGGAATTAATTTCGAAACCACAAAATAAAAACCAGAAAAGTTTGCCATCATGTGAACAATTTTCCTGATTCTACATATTTCTTTTGCCTGACCAAGGACGTCTCGAACGCCCCTTAAAGTATATATTGTGATGATTGTTGTGCTTGAAAGAATATTAATCGAAAAGAATGACAAAAACTACCGCAAAACGTCATAATGGTAGTTATATACCTGTTAATCAAAAGGTTAGACTATGACGTTTAGTATTTTGAAACGTCATACTAATGTCATAGTAATTAACGGCGAAAATGGGAAAAAGGCTTCAAAAGACCTGTAAGATACGTGTAAGTCACTCGTTTACTACGAGTTATCGAGTCGTTACTACGTAGGGAACGAACCGTTTCCACGTAGGGAACGGACTGTTCCCACGGAGGGAACGGACTGTTTCCACGAAGGGAACGGTCTGTTTCCATGAAGGGAACGATGTGTAACCATGAAGGGAACGACGGACAAACTCCTATCAAAAAGGCGAGTTATAAGGTTGTTATGACATTAGTATGACGTTTTAAAATAGCAAACGTCATAGGATAAGCAGCTGAATATAAGCAGTTTAACTATCAATATGACGTTTGACAGTAGTTTTTGAGTTTTTTCACGAGAAGATTTTTAGTCTCACATCATAGTAGGTGTTCTCTCCTACAATTTCTGGTCACGTTTTACGGTTTTGGCCTGCGACTTCCACTTGTAGAAGCCAGCAATGGCGATGGCGACGTAGAGGCCGTAGAGGATAGCCTTGAAGGGAATGCCTTTCTGTATGTATAGGAAGGTGCACACCATGTCGACGACAATCCAGAATAGCCACTGCTCCACATACTTGCGAGCCAGCGCCCATAGTCCCACGAAGGAGAGAGCGTTGGTAAAAGAGTCCAGAACGGGTACGGTGGAGTTAGTCCACCTTATTAATATATAATAGACGGCACCCCATGCTGCGAAGAAGAATAGGGTAGCGGGCAGATATTGGTTGCGTGGCATGAAGATGATAGGCAGTGGTTCCTTCTTCTTGCGCGTCTTCTTGAACTTCCACACGTAGAAGCCGTAGAGTGCCGCAAAGGTGTAGTAGCACGCCATGCCCGAGTCGCCATAGAGCCCGTGGCTCCAATAGAGGTAGATGTCGAGTGCTGGCATGATGATGCCTATCACCCATACAGCGATGTGAGCACGATACTCGAACCATATATATAATAGTCCGAGTATCGTGGTAAACAGGTCGAGCCAATGAGATTGCAAGAAATCTGCCATATATAGTCCGTATTAGTCCGCTTAAGTCCGCTGCTAAAAGCGAAGCGTAATGTTGCCCATCATGGTGAAACCGGCTGACGGCATATAGCCTATCTGGTAATAGCGGTTGTCGTTGGGGTGTGAACCGCTGAGGATGGCTGAGTAAACCCAGCCGCCTGCGGCATAGTGACGGTCGAAGATGTTGTTCAACGACAATCCGAAGACAGCCTCCTTGAAGAACTTATCACTTATCACTTTTAACTTATCACTACTGAGCGTATAGCTGATGTTCACGTTCGAAACACTGAATGAGGGCAGTGAACGGTCCTTGCACTCCGTGTTGTCAAGATACTGGCGCGAGACGAAGTTGGTGTGCCATACGGCCTGAATGCCACGCCAGTGGAAGTTGACGAAACCGTTGAGCAGCGTTGATGGCGAGAAGGCCAGCGTCGAATTGTCGTAGTGGATGGTTTCGTAGTCGCCCCAATCCACCTGTACCTTCTCGTCGAAGTCCTTGATGCGGTTCTTGCTAAGGGCAGCGTTACCCTCGATGGTGAGCCACTTAGTCACATCGACACCTGCCTGCAACTCTACGCCCAGACGGTAAGAGTCCTTGATGTTCGTGGTCAGGTTCTCGCCGATTTCCGTTACCTCACCTGTCTGTACGAACTGGTCAGTGTAGTTCATGAAGTAGCCATTGATGCCAAAGCGCCATGTTTTGGCATTCAGCGTGTACCCTAACTCGTAGTCTGTCAGCTTTTCGGCATTGGGGG
>Ga0247608_10008568_pt1 | contig 10312 bp, 13 predicted proteins | sample 176DNAGHGlowgp2_FD_193490 | JGI IMG/M metagenome (GOLD analysis project Ga0247608, IMG submission 193490) | Sheep rumen microbial communities from Palmerston North, Manawatu-Wanganui, New Zealand - 1766 DNA GHGlow gp2 | ecosystem: Host-associated > Mammals > Digestive system > Stomach > Rumen ... | reverse complement strand
CCTGGACGGATGAGTTTCTGTGCCGTCGTATGCATCTTGTATCCTACGGCACATGCACGCTCAATAGCTTCAATCTCTTGTGGCTCTTTGCTTGAACGCATCTCTACAATAGCCTGAATGAGAGGTATTGACGCTGCTTCCTTCTGCTTTGAGGGATGAATGCCCAGCAGGTCCATGATCATTATCTTCGTGTCGAAACGATAAGGTGGCAAGAAGTGAATCTTTGATTTGAGATTGGAGATTTTGGCTTTGAGGTCCTTCATAGGAGCCGTCTTGCTGACGCCCACCTCTGCAGCCAGGTCACTGACGCTGGGTGTGAAGCCCATCCATACGATGTCCTCAACTTCGATGTCGTCACCAAAGATCATCTCTTCGTCGTTGTCAATGTCAATCACTCCTACCAGTCCGTCGCGATGCTGACCGAAGAAATAAAGGAATGCGGAGTCCTGCCTCATGGGGGCATAACAGTTTGCTGGATAGTTGTAAGGAGCTTCGTTGTTTCCAAAGAGAATAATAACACCCTCTCCCACGAGTTTTTTCAGCTCCTGACGTCTTCTGATGTATGTGTTTTTATCAAACATAAGTCAAAAAAATGTGTTTAGTAGTCAAATATTTCGCAAAAGTACAAAATATTTGTCAAAAAGATGTATCTTTGCAACATAATTTAGCAAATAAGATGCGAATTGACCGTAATACAGGACTGGTGCTTGAGGGTGGAGGCATGCGTGGTGTCTTCACCAGTGGTGTGTTGGATGCCTTTATGAAGCATGATTTGTATTTCCGATACATCGTTGCCGTGTCGGCTGGAGCATGTAATGGTTTGTCTTACATGAGTCGTCAGCCACGACGTGCCCGTATCTCGAATATTGACATGCTGGCGAAATACGATTATATTGGCTTGCGGCATCTGGTGACACAGGGATGCATCTTTGATCCGAAGTTGCTATATGACCGTTTCCCTAACGAGCTGATACCCTTCGACTATGATATGTATTTCCGTAATCCTGCATTGTTCGAGATGGTGGTAACCAACTGTAACACAGGACTTGTGGAATATCTGAGTGAGCGTAATGGTGACCGTCAGCGTCTTATTGACATCTGTAGGGCATCGAGCAGTCTGCCTTATGTCAGTAAGATTGTGGATGTGGATGGACAACCCTATCTTGATGGAGGAATTATTGACAGCATACCTGTGGAACGTGCCATCAGTATGGGCCATGAGTTCAATGTGGTAGTGATGACACGTAACCGCGGATTTCGCAATAACAGTCGTGACATCAAGATACCTCGTTATATCTACAGGAATTATCCTCGGCTGCGTGTGGCATTGAGTCATCGTGTGAAGGTGTATAATGACCAGCTGGACCTGGTGGAGCGTATGGAAGATGAAGGTCGTATAGCAGTGATCCGTCCAATGAAACCTCTGGAGGTTGACCGCATGGAGAAGAACGTGCAGAAGCTTGAAGCCCTTTACGAAGAGGGTTTCCAGTTAGGTGAACAGTTTTGTCTCAGTCAGGAAAAATAACTGTCAAGCGCAAATAATTGATATAATATTTGGTCAAATGCAAATTATTGTTTACTTTTGTCAACTGAAACTAAACATTTTCTGATATGGCATCATATTATATTGTAGAAAACAACCAACAGGTCGGCCCGTTCACTATTGACCAGTTGATGGCCAAGGGCATAACCTCCAATACCAATGTATGGACAGTGGGTATGTCAAATTGGGTGACTGCCGGTGAGGTTCCTGAGTTACAGGCTGTGCTTAATAGCCAAGCTCAACAGTCAAGTGGTTGGCAACAACAGTCTTCGAACCAATACAATTATTATGAGCCAATGCCTGATACTCATAAGTCGAAAGCTGTATGGTCACTCATCCTGTCCATCTTTAGCTGGATGTGTTGCAGTAACTACTGTTTTGGTATCATTAGTATCATTTTTGCCGTTATGTCACTTGTCGCTGCCAATAAGGTAGAGGCGAGCTATCGGGTAGGTGATATGTTTGGTGCTGTGAACTCCAGTAATGAAGCGAACAAATGGGGAAACTGGTCTTTGATACTTCTTATTGTAGGCTGGTTCATCTCGGTTGTCGCTCTCATAGTACTCTGGTCCTTGGGCATTTTAGCTGAGATAGCAGAAAGTTCATCTTCTTATTATTAAGGTGTTAATATCGTAAAAACATAAAGATATGGCTAATTATTTTATTGTAGAAAACAACCAACAGGCTGGTCCTTTTACGCTGGAACAGCTTGCAGCCAAGGGTATTGCGCCCGAGACTAATGTTTGGACTGAGGGAATGACAAACTGGACACCTGCCAGTCAGGTACCAGAACTGGGTGAGTTGTTTGCCCCAAAACCGGAACCTCAGCCAGAACCTCAACCTCAGTACCAGCAAGAGCCACAGCCTCAGAACTTTACGTATGAGGAGAAACAAGGTGCTGACTCTTTCAACCAGAACAGCATGAATAACGAGATGCAGCCACCTTTGAAAGATTGGAAGACAGAATCAATTATCCTGACAGTGGTTTCTGTGGTATGCTGCTGCTTCTGTGGTTGCTTGAACTTAGCAGCACTTCCTTTTGGTATTTTGGGTATTCAGAGTGCCAACAAGGTGAAAGAATTGTCTGCAATCGACTATTTCGCAGCAAAGGAAGCCAGTGAGAAGGCAGGAAAGAATGTTAAGATTGGTGCTATCATTGTCGTTGTTGCATCTATTCTTGGATTTATCATAGGTGCGATTCTGCAGTTGACAGGTTACGCTAACGAAATAATGAACGCACTGCAATAATATGTTGAAATACCCTTTTGTGTCCAATCGGGTGCTTGCAGTCGGGGTAATATTGTTACTGGTCGTGTCGGTGGTCGTTTATTTCGTGTTCGACCCGTCAACGTCAGGATGGTTTCCCCGTTGCAGCTTCTATGTGATGACCGGGTATAAATGTCCAGGCTGTGGAGCACAACGAATGCTTCACAGCCTGCTTCATGGTGACGTCATAGGTGCATTGCGTTTCAATGCTTACCTGTTGACCGTTTTCCCTACATTACTCATATTACTGGCATGGAACGGCTGGATGAAGTTTATGAATAAGAAATGGGTTGACCGCACCACTTGGGTGCTGTCGGTTCTTCTTATCGCATCGGTACTTCTTTGGTGGTTATTACGTAACGTCTTCAACTGGTGACGTTACCCTTCTTTCAACAAGTCTGGACGTAACTGACGGGTGCGCTCCATGGCCTGTTCCAGTTCCCACTCACGTATTTTTGCCTCGTTGCCACTGAGCAGAATCTCTGGCACCTTCCATCCTTTGTAGTCTGCCGGACGTGTATAGATAGGTGCTGCAAGGAGGTCGTCTTGGAAACAGTCGCTCAGTGCACTCTGTTCGTCACCAATGACACCAGGAACCACGCGTACAATAGCATCGGCAATCATGGCAGCCACCAGCTCTCCACCAGTAAGCACAAAGTCGCCAATACTGATTTCACGAGTAATCAAGTGGTCGCGTATGCGTTGGTCTATACCCTTGTAGTGGCCGGCCAGAATTATGAGATTGCCCTTCATCGACAACTCATTGGCCATGTGCTGGTCGAAGCGTTCGCCATCAGGTGAAGTGAAGATGACCTCGTCGTATTCGCGTTCTGCCTTTAACGCAGTGATGCAACGGTCAATGGGTTCACACTGCATCACCATGCCTGCAGACCCTCCATAGGGATAGTCATCCACGCGACGCCATTTGTCCAGCGTATAGTCGCGCAGGTTGTGCAGACGTATTTCAGCCAGTCCTTTTTTCTCAGCACGTGCTAAGATGGATTCGTGAACGAACCCTTCCAGCATCTCAGGCAGAACAGTGATAATGTCTATTCTCATGCTATTCCTTAATCAGATTGTTCAGGAAATCGTCCAGTTCCTTATCCAGTCCTGGCATGAGGTCGCCACTGAGAATGACGGTGTCGCCATCAGCACAATACAGTTCGGCAATATGTTCGTGGTCGTCGTTCTCAAGTACGAAGGAGAACGGTCTCAGGATAGACATCTTCTCTACCATGTCGTGCAGGTCGGTATGCAGGATGTTACGTAGAATGGTGGTTACCGACTCATAGAAGTCCTCATCTTTATTGTCAATCCACTGGTCGATGACGGCACGGTTAATCTCGTTGTCGTCATCGTCGAAGGTGACCAGTTCTCCTGACTCTTGCGTGACGCGCAAGTGCAGGTCGGTCATGATGGTTGCTTCCTGTTGTTCAGGGAATTTCTCAGCTACCTTTCTGATAGCTCTTTCTATTTGTTGAATAGTTTGTTCAGATGTCTCCATGTGTGCAGTAACTTGTTTTGCCCTGCAAAAGTAAGAAAAGAATGTGATAATTGCAAACGATTACGAGTTTTTTTCAGAAAAATCTTTATTCTTCATTCTTCATTCTACGTATTATTATGTACCTTTGCAATCACTAATAACAAATCAATGAGCGATAAAATCACACATGATGGTATTGTTGAGAGCATCGAGGGGAGTACTGTGCGTGTACGCATCGTACAAACGTCGGCCTGTGCTGCTTGTAAGGTAGCCAGTCATTGCAATGCCGCTGAGTCGAAGGAGAAGCTGGTTGATGTGTTTAATGCTGATGCTTCACGGTGGCATGTCGGTGATGCCGTGACCGTTGCTGCCTCTCGTCAGATGGCTACACGTGCGCTGCTGTTGGCTTTTGGCTTGCCGTTAGTCATTCTCTTGGCAGTTCTTTTTACTGTTTTGTCACTGACAGGCAGGGAGGATATAGCAGCCCTTTGTGGTATAGGCGCACTCTTACCATATTATGGCGTGCTTTGGTTGACACGACATCGTCTGCAACAGCGTCTGGCATTTTGGATAGAACAATAAAAATACTAAAACAAATAACAAAAAACGATTTATGGATTTCATTTTAATTGCAGTTGCAGTGTTGGGCAGCATCGGTTTGATAGCTGCCTTGGTGCTGTTCGTCTGCTCTAAGAAATTTGCTGTCTATGAAGATCCACGTATTGCTCAGGTAACGGAGGTGTTGCCTGGTGCCAACTGTGGAGGATGTGGATTTGCAGGTTGTGGCGGCTTGGCCGATGCACTGGTAAAGGGTGCTGATGCAGGCAGTCTCGACGGCTTGAAATGTCCTGTAGGCGGTAGTGAAGTAATGGGAAAGGTGGCTGACCTGTTGGGCATGGCCATTGCCAACACGGAACCCATGGTAGCTGTTGTACGATGCAACGGCACTTGTGAGTTGCGTCAGCACATTGCTGTCTATGACGGTCTGAAGACTTGTGCAGCAGTCAATGCCTGCGGAGCAGGTGAGACAGGTTGTGGCTTTGGCTGTCTGGGATGTGGCGACTGTGTGGCAGCCTGCCAGTTTGATGCCATTCACATGAACCCAGAGACTGGTCTTCCTGAGGTTGATGACGAGAAGTGCACGTCGTGTGGTGCATGTGTCAAGGCTTGTCCTCGTCACATCATCGAGCTGCGTAAGAAAGGACCAAAGAACCGTCGTGTCTATGTCAGCTGCGTCAACAAGGACAAGGGTCCTGCTGCCATGAAGGCCTGCAAGGCTGCATGTATTGGTTGCGGCAAGTGTGAGAAGGAGTGTCCGTTTGGTGCCATCACCATTGAGAACAACGTGTCGTACATCGACTTCAACAAGTGTCGCTTGTGTAAGAAGTGTGTGGCAGTATGTCCTACGAAGGCCATTCATGCCGTTAACTTCCCTGCTCCTAAGCCCAAACCAGCTGTAGAAGCTACACAAGACTCAGAGGCAACAGTAACAATTAAAGAAAAGAAGGAGGAAACCGTATGAATGCAAGAACATTCCGTATAGGTGGTGTACACCCTGAAGAGAATAAGTTGACACACGAAGTGGCTACCCAGGTGGCTCCACTGCCCAAGCAGGCTATCTTCCCTTTGTCACAACATATTGGTGCTCCTGCCAAACCCGTTGTCAAGAAAGGCGATAAGGTAAAGGTTGGCACGCTGTTAGCTGAGGCCGGAGGTTTTGTCTCTGCCCCCATCTATTCATCTGTATCGGGTACAGTGTTCAAGATTGACACTGCCATTGATGCTACTGGCTATCGTAAGCCTGTTATTATAATTAATGTGGAAGGTGACGAGTGGGAAGAGACCATCGACCGTTCTGACAAGTTGGAAACCGTCAAGGATCATCCTGAACTGACTCCAGAGGAGATTGTGGAACGTGTTAAGGTGGCAGGTGTGACTGGTATGGGTGGCGCAGGCTTCCCAACGTTCATCAAACTGACACCTCCTCCGACGGCGAAGGCTGAGTGTGTTATCATCAATGCCGTGGAGTGTGAGCCTTACATCACGGCAGACTATCGTCTGATGATGGAGAAGGCTGACGAGATACTTGTTGGATTGGAACTGCTGATGAAGGCTGCCAAGGTAACACGTGGCTACATAGGTATTGAGACTAACAAACCTCAAGCCATCGACCTGCTTACCCGTAAGTGTGCTGAGGTCTTCCAGTCCTCAGATTACCAGGTTGAGGTAGTTCCCCTGAAGCAGCGCTATCCACAGGGAGGTGAGAAACAACTGGTCGATGCTGTCATTCGTCGTCAGGTACCTGCACCACCAGCCATTCCTGTCAATGTAGGAGCTATCGTACAGAACGTTGGTACGGCCTACGCTGTCTATGAGGCTGTGATGAAGCGTAAACCACTCTTTGAACGTTATACCACCGTGACAGGCAAGCGTCTGCAGAACCCTGGCAATTTCCTTGTCCGTATGGGAACGCCGATGCAACAGCTTATCGATCTGTGTGGTGGCATGCCTGAAGGCGATAACAAACTGTTGGCTGGTGGCCCGATGATGGGTAAGGCACTGACTTCTACTGAAGTGCCTATCTGTAAGGGTACCAACTCCGTCACCGTTATCAGTGGTGACGAGGCAGTACGCAAGGAGCCACAGCCATGCATCCGTTGTGCCAAGTGTGTTGGTGCTTGTCCCATGGGCCTGGAGCCTTATCTGTTGGCTAAGATTTCTGCAGTGAAGAACTGGGAGCGTGCTGAGGCCGAGGATATTGTGTCTTGCATTGAGTGTGGCTCATGTCAGTTTACATGTCCTGCCCATCGTCCGTTGCTCGACAACATCCGTTTGGGTAAGGCCAGCGTCATGGGAATTATTCGTAGCCGTGCTGCCGCTGCTGCACAAAAAAAGTAAATAGTAAAAAAGTAAAAAGGTAAAAATACAATGGGAAAATTAATTGTATCACTATCACCCCATGCACACGGCAGCGATACTGTCGAGCGCAATATGTATGGTGTCATCATCGCACTGTTGCCTGCTTTGCTCGTATCGTTCTGGTTCTTTGGCCTTGGTTCGGCCATTGTGTGTGCTACGAGTGTCATAGCATGTATCTGTTTTGAGTGGGCCATCAATAAGTTTATACTTGGCCGTCAGCAGAACACCGTGCTCGATGGTTCAGCAGCCCTCACAGGTTTGTTGCTGGGCTTTAACCTGCCTTCCAATCTCCCTATTTGGATCATCATTCTTGGCGCACTCGTAGCTATAGGAGTGGGCAAGATGACGTTTGGCGGACTGGGACAGAACCTGTTTAACCCTGCCTTGGTGGGACGTTGTTTCCTCCTCGTGTCATTCCCGGCACAAATGACCAGTTGGCCAAAAGCTGGTCAGTTAGGCTGGCAAGGATATGTGGATGCCGAGACAGGTGCCACACCTCTTTATTATATGAAGCAAGCCATCAAGGATGGTGACGTGGAGCAGTTGAAGAACATCCCTGACTCCTTAGGACTGTTGTTGGGCAATGGCTATGCTGAGGGCATGGGTACCGTAGGTGAGATATGCGCCTTGGCACTGTTGCTGGGTTTGGCCTATATGTTGTGGAAGAAGATTATCACATGGCACATCCCTGTGAGCATCATCTGTACCGTCTTCGTGCTGGCAGGAATGCTCCATCTGGCAAACCCTGTGTTTGCTGACCCATTCACCGTTATACTGAGTGGTGGTTTGATGCTGGGTGCCATCTTCATGGCAACAGATTACGTCACATCACCCATGACAGCCAAGGGACAGATTATCTATGGTGTCTCCATTGGCGTGTTGACACTGGTCATTCGTAACTGGGGTTCTTACCCAGAGGGCATGTCGTTTGCCATTCTCATCATGAATGCCTTTACACCTATTATAAATATGTATGTTAAGCCCAAACGCTTCGGCGAGGTGCCGGAAAAGTAAATTAAAGATGAAAGATTAAAAATTAAAGATTATGAAGAAATTAGAATCATCTTTATTGAATATGGTACTGGTACTCACTGGAGTAGCAGTGGTTATGGGTGGTATACTGGCCTTTGTCAATCATCTGACAGAAGGTCCCATCAATGAACAGAAGGCACAGGCACTCTCTGAGGGTATTAAGACTGTCATGGCATGTGACGACCTGAAGGTGACCAAAACCGATACACTGAGCAAGAAGGACGAGAAGACTGGCAAGGAGATGGTCTTCGTGGTCTATCAGACACAGGACAAGCAGGGCAAGGACCTTGGTGCTGCCGTTGAGAGTACTACTGGTGGTTTTGGTGGTGACTTGAAAGTATTGGTAGGTTTCGACCCAGAGGGAAAGATTCTTGGTTACACGTTGTTGGAACATGCCGAGACGCCAGGCCTTGGTGCCAAGGCAGACAAGTGGTTCCAGAAGGGTGGCAAGGGTGACATTATAGGTAAGGATCCTGCTGAGCCACTCGTCGTTTCGAAGGATGGCGGACAGGTAGATGCTATTACCGCATCGACCATTACCAGTCGTGCTTTCCTGTTGGCCGTGAACAATGCGTATATGATGTATAAGCACACACCTGCTGATGGTCAGACAGGTGCAACACAGCAAAAAAAGGAGGAGAAATAAGTTATGAATGCACTACAGATTATCAAGAACGGCATCGTCAAGGAGAATCCTACGTTTGTCCTGATGCTGGGTATGTGTCCCACACTGGCCACTACGACATCAGCCATGAATGGCATGTCAATGGGTCTTGCTACCATGGCAGTACTCATTTGTACCAATGTGGTCATATCGTGTTTGAAGAACCTGACACCTGACAAGGTGCGCATCCCTGTGTTTATTGTGGTCATCGCTGCCTTTGTCACCATTCTGCAGTTGTTTATCAAGGCTTATCTGCCTGACATCGACGCTGCACTGGGATTGTTTATTCCACTTATTGTGGTCAACTGTATCATTCTTGGACGTGCTGAGGCGTTTGCAGCCAAACAGTCGCCACTGGCTTCACTGTTCGACGGCATAGGCATCGGATTGGGCTTCACGCTGGGTCTGACGTTGCTTGGCATTTGCCGTGAGGTGTTAGGAGCCGGCAGCATCTTTGGCTTCACCCTGTTGCCAGAGACTTACAACATCCTGCTCTTCGTCCTGCCTCCAGGAGCTTTCATCACATTGGGCTTCCTGGTAGCTATTGTTAACAAAATAAGAAAGGCTTAAGACTTATGGAGTACGTATTGATTTTTATTAGCGCGATATTCGTCAACAATATCATTCTGTCGCAGTTCCTCGGCATTTGTCCGTTCCTGGGCGTGTCGAAGAAAGTAAGCACCTCGTTGGGTATGTCGGCTGCTGTAGCCTTCGTGCTGACGCTTGCCACCATCGTTACTTATCTGGTGCAGAAGTTTGTGCTCGACCAGTTTGGGTTACAGTACCTGCAAACCATTGCATTCATTCTCGTCATTGCTGCTTTGGTGCAGATGGTTGAGATTGTACTGAAGAAGGTGTCGCCGGCACTCTATCAGGCATTAGGCATCTTCCTGCCACTCATCACCACCAACTGTGCTGTGCTGGGTGTGGCCATTCTTGTCATTCAGAAGGATTATGACCTCGTACAATCTATCGTCTATGCTTTCTCTACGGCCATTGGCTTTGGATTGGCACTGACGGTGTTTGCTGGCATGCGTGAGCAAATGGAGCTGTCAGACATTCCCAAGGGCATGCGTGGCACTGCCATCGTACTCGTAGCCGCAGGTCTGCTCTCGCTGGCCTTCATGGGCTTCTCGGGCGTTGACGGTGGTTTGCGTACGTTGTTTGGATTGGATTAGGAGCCTACTCTTAACTGGTGAATTTGTTGATTATTTCAAGAAATTTAAGACCATACTTTTGGCGCTTATGATCGCCAATCCCGGGTATATAGCCGAAGGCCTCTAAGGTCTTCGGCTTTTGTGTTGCTAAGGCGTGGAGCACCTTGTCGCTGAAGATGATGTAGGGAGGGAACCCCTCTTCCTCTGCACAGCGCTTACGTAGCAGGCGTAAGGCTTCGAACAGCTGT
>Ga0247608_10008567_pt1 | contig 10313 bp, 6 predicted proteins | sample 176DNAGHGlowgp2_FD_193490 | JGI IMG/M metagenome (GOLD analysis project Ga0247608, IMG submission 193490) | Sheep rumen microbial communities from Palmerston North, Manawatu-Wanganui, New Zealand - 1766 DNA GHGlow gp2 | ecosystem: Host-associated > Mammals > Digestive system > Stomach > Rumen ... | reverse complement strand
TCGACTATGCCAAGGAGGCTATCAATCTCGGCGTTCTTGAATATATAAATAAACCTTTCGACAAGGACAAGATCAGAGAAGTCATGACAAAGGCTATGGCCGAGGTGGACAAGGAAAGAAAGCTCCGTAAGGAGGAGCTGGATATCAAGGAGCGGTTCGAGACCATCACTCCCATCATAGAAAATGGTCTTATCCAGGATCTTTTGTCCCATGAGCATTTCCAGGAGAATATCGATACATATATGTCTCTTCTGGGGATAAAGGAGCAGTTCGGTTATATGATGGTCATCGTCAGCGGTAAGGAGCAGGTGGGCAACTACATGAAGGGTGCCGTTCCTGCCAGTATCAAGATCCAGGAAAACTTTACGGAGATCAGGCTCATAATAGAGGACTATTTCAAGTGTGTCATAGGATCCGTTATGGGAAACAAGCTGCCGGTCCTGGTCCCCTACGAAAAGGAGGAACTCTCATACAGCAAGCGTTCGGAGATAGTTGAGCAGGCCAGGATGATGAGCCACAAGCTGGATGACCGCCTCGGCATCAGTTTCAGGATCGGTATCGGATCAGTGCGTCCTATCAGGGCCGTGGCGGATTCCTTCAGTGAAGCTCTCACGTGCCTTGTTAATACCACTGAAAGAGTTGCCCACTCCGACGATGTCAGGGCCGGATGTGAATATGAGGATGACTATCCCACCAATTATGAAAAGGATCTTTTCGCCGCTGTACAGGCCGGAGATGTTAGAAGTGCCGAGATGGAGGCCACCAGGTTCTTTGACTGGATGAGAAACAGCTCAGGAGGATCCCTGTCAGATATCAGGCTGAAGGTGCTGGAGTTTGTTATCAGGGCTGAGTCGATGGCTTATGGAAAGGGTGGTCATGTGTACAGGTTCAAGGACAGGAGCGACTATCTTCCCGAAATCTGTTCCATAGAAAGCCTGGATCAGATGGCATTGTGGTTTATAAAGCATATAGAGACAGCTGTCTCCATGATCAACTCCTCGAATACCGATCCCAGTTCGGATGTTGTATCCAGGGCCAAGGAGTATATCGACAGCCACTACTCCCAGGAACTTTCCCTGGAGGGTATGTCGAGGCAGACTGATATAAGCCCATACTACTTCAGCAAGCTGTTTAAGAATAAGACCGGGGTGACCTTCATAGATTATCTGACGAACCTCCGTATCGACAAGGCCAAGGAACTCCTGGCGGATCCTTCCAGATCCATGAAGGAGATCTGCAGTGAGGTCGGATACAGTGATCCCAACTATTTTTCAAGGATATTCAAGAAAGTAACAGGTCAGACCCCCACAGAGTATAAGGATGGACTTAAGATATGAGAGCTTTAAACAGAGTCACAGCGGCAGTTACATTATTGAGCTTCAGCCTTTTCTGCTCATCCTGCGGGAATGACCAGTCCAGCATCATACCAGTCCAGTCCCAGGATGAGGATGTACTGACCATAGGCTTCAGTTTTGATTCCTATGTTATCGAGAGGTGGACAAGGGACCGTGATATCTTCTGCGCCACTGCCAATGAGCTCGGAGCCGAGGTCTATGTCCAGTCAGCAAATGGCGAGCTGGATACGCAGATATCCCAGATCGAGTATTTTATAGAGATGGGTGTGGATGCCATCGTCATCGTAACCATCGACGGTGACGGCCTGACTGATCCTATAATCGCGGCCAAAGAGGCAGGTATACCTGTCATATGCTACGACAGGCTCGTCAGGAATGCGGATGCCGATCTCTATATCTCCTTTGATAATGAGGAGGTGGGATTATTTATGGGAGAGGCCGTATGTGAAGAGATAGGAGACGGCGGGAACGTGGTGGAGATCATGGGCCCTGAGAGCGACTATAATGTTTCCCAGGTAATGAACGGCTTTGAGTCGGTATGCTCATCTCACGGTGAGAATATCATCCTTCAGTATAACTGTGACAACTGGCGTTCCGAACTGGCTTATGACTTTGTAAATGACAATATAGATACTGTCTCCCAGGCGGATATCATCATGTGCGGAAATGATGCCCTGGCGGGAGAAGCGGTCCATGCCCTTGCAGAGCGCGGACTTGCCGGAGATATCAAGGTGGTGGGTCAGGATGCTGATCTTGAGGCCTGCCAGAGGATAGTCGAGGGCACACAGCTCATGACGGTATATAAGCCGGTGGAAGGACTTGCCAAGCTCGCTGCCGAATATGCCGTAAGCCTTGCAAAAGGCGAGGAGATCACCGTGGACGGAACGTTTTTTGACGGTACATATGATATCCCCTATGTGGCCATCGAACCTGTAGCAGTCTTTAAGGATAATATAGATACAGTTATCATAGACAGCGGCTTCCATCAGAGGGAAGAAGTATATATGAACATAAGTGAAGAGAGTTACGAGACGGTTGTCACGGAGGAGTCAGAGGAGAACTGATAGCACAAATCAAAACTATCTTTGATATGTTTTCAAAAATGTGCTAATGATCTTCCGGCATATCTTCCTGACCGATTAAATATTTACAGAAATCCGATATGATTATCCTATACCACTAATGGTAATTTGTAGGTGGTGATACTTCACCAATAATTATCAATTAGGAGGTATTTCTGATGAAATTAACCAAAGTACTTGCAACAGTTCTTTGTACAGCAACGCTTCTTCTCGGTTTCGCAGGATGTAGCGGAGCAGGATCAGGAAAAAGTAAGGTAGGAGTTTCAATGCCCACAAAGGATCTCCAGAGATGGAACCAGGACGGCGATTACATGAAGCAGGAGCTCGAGGCTGCCGGATATGAAGTAGACCTTCAGTACGCTGCTAACGACGTAGGAACACAGCTTTCCCAGATCGAGAATATGATCAACTCCGGTTGTGACGTTCTTGTTATCGCTGCTATCGAGGGTTCTTCCCTTGGTGAGGCTCTTGATCTCGCAGAGTCCAAGAATATCCCCGTAATCGCTTATGACCGTCTCCTCATGGAGTCTGACACAGTTGATTACTATGCAACATTCGACAACTACATGGTTGGTACTATCCAGGGTGAGTATGTTAGAGACCAGCTCGATCTTGACAACGCTGCAGGCCCCTTCAACATTGAGTTCACAGCTGGTGACCCCGGTGACAACAACGCTCTCTTCTTCTATCAGGGTGCAGTAGACGTTCTTAATCCCTACATCGAGGAAGGCAAGCTCAACATCGTTTCCGGTCAGTCCGAGTTCTCTGATGTTGCTACAGCTTCCTGGAAGACAGAGAATGCTCAGTCCAGAGCAGAAACCATCCTTTCTTCCTACTATGCAGACGGCACAAATGTTGATGTATGGCTTTGCTCCAATGACTCAACAGCTCTCGGCGTAGCGAATGCTCTTGCAGCTAACTACACAGGTTCTTATCCCATCATCACAGGTCAGGACTGTGATATCGCAAACGTTAAGAACATGCTCGACGGTAAGCAGTCCATGTCCGTATTCAAGGATACACGTACACTTGCTAAGCAGGTTGTTAAGATGGTTACTCAGATCATCAACGGCGAGACAGTTGACGTTAACGATACTGAGACATACGACAACGGCAAGAAGGTCGTTCCTTCCTACCTCTGCGAGCCTGTATTTGCTGACGCCGGTAACTATCAGTCGATCCTTATCGATTCCGGTTACTACTCTGAAGCAGATCTTGCATAATCTATAATTACAACCCAGAACAGGCGGGTCAAAAGCCCGCCTGTTTTTTAGGGGTTGTTACCCCCACAATGTATTTGTTTTATTAAAAGAGGTGTACAATGGCAAAAGTTTTGCTTGAAATGAAAAACATAACCAAAACTTTTCCGGGCGTAAAAGCACTCGACAACGTCAACCTCCAGGTAGAAGAAGGAGAGATCCATGCGCTTGTCGGTGAGAATGGTGCCGGTAAGTCCACACTGATGAATGTATTGAGCGGCGTATATCCGTTTGGTACATACGAAGGCGACATAGTTTACGATGGTAGTGTTTGTGAATTTCACAACATCAAGGATTCCGAGAAAAAGGGAATCGTAATCATACATCAGGAGCTCGCCCTGATCCCGTATATGACAATTGGCGAGAATATGTTCCTCGGAAACGAACGCGGTAAGAAGTGGAACATCGACTGGAATAAGACATATTCAGAGGCTGATAAATATCTTAAGATGGTAGGCCTCTCTGATTCTTCCAAGACTCTTATCAAGGATATCGGAACAGGAAAGCAGCAGCTGGTCGAGATAGCAAAGGCTCTGGCTAAGAATGCCAAGCTCTTGATCCTCGACGAGCCGACGTCTTCACTGAACGAGACAGATTCAAGAGCACTTCTTGATCTGATGCTGGAGTTTAAGAAGAAGGGGATGACGATGATCATCATCTCCCATAAATTAAATGAAGTATCATATGTTGCAGACAAGATCACGATCGTAAGAGACGGATCTACCATCGAGACACTCGACTGCAAGAAAGACGAGATCTCTGAGGACCGTATCATCAAGGGCATGGTCAACAGGGATATGACAGACCGTTTCCCGAAGCGCCATGATGTTCAGATCGGTGACATCATGATGGAGGTAAAGGACTGGACCGTATATCATCCGGAATTTGCTGAGAGAAAGGTCGTCGATCATGTATCCATGAACGTTAGGAAGGGTGAGGTCGTAGGTATCTACGGACTCATGGGTGCCGGCAGGACCGAGCTGGCCATGAGCGTCTTCGGACGTTCCTATGGTATCGGCATATCAGGTACTCTTAAGCTCAACGGAAAGGAAGTCGTTCTCAGAAGTCCCAAGCAGGCCATTGAGCACAAGCTGGCATATGTAACCGAGGACAGAAAGGGCAACGGCCTTGTACTCAGCAATTCCATCAAGCACAATACATCCCTTGCCAACCTTAAGGGCCTGAGCAAGCACCTGGTCATCGACAAGGACAAGGAGTATGAGGTGGCAGCCGAGTATGTTTCAAAGCTCAAGACCAAGACTCCCACGGTGGAGCAGCTCGTCGGAAACCTCTCCGGCGGTAACCAGCAGAAGGTCCTTCTTGCTAAATGGATGTTCGCTGATCCCGATGTCCTGATCCTGGATGAGCCCACCAGAGGTATCGACGTAGGTGCCAAGTATGAGATCTACTGTATCATCAATAACCTGGTAGCTGCAGGAAAGTCGGTCATCATGATCTCCTCGGAGCTTCCCGAGGTCATCGGTATGAGTGACAGGATCTATATCATGAACGAAGCAAAGATAGTAGGAGAGATAAAAGCCTCCGAAGCAACACAGGAAAATATCATGGCTTGTATAGTCAAGTCAGGGAAGGAGGACTGAGCATGTCAGAGCAGAAATTAAATTCCACAGGCTTTAACGCAGCAGCCTTCTTCAGAAAGTACATGATGCTCATAGCCCTTCTGGCTGTAGCCGTATTCTTTAATTTCGCTACAGATGGAAGAGCTTTCTATGCACAGAACATCACAAATCTCATCGCACAGAATGCATACGTATTCGTTCTCGCAACAGGTATGCTGCTCTGTATCCTTACAGGTGGTAACATCGACCTGGCAGTCGGTTCAGTAGTATGTTTCGCAGGCGGTGTCGGAGCCGTAATGATGGATAAGAACATTCCCTGGCCGGCCGCAGTGCTTATAATGCTCGTGATGGGCCTTCTCATCGGTATGTGGCAGGGTTTCTGGATCGCCTTTGTAAAGGTACCGCCCTTTATCGCCACCCTGGCTGGAATGCTTGCCTTCCGAGGCTTGTCCAACGTAGTAATGGGAGGTTATGCTTACTCCGTTACTGATACCACATTCCTCAACATCTTCGGCGGCGGTGCTGACTGCTATGTTCCCGATCTCCTTGCTTCTGTAGGTCCTGAACTCAAGGCAGGAGACGGAACGGTCATCAATAAGTTCTGTCTTGTGGCAGGTATCCTTTTCGCTGTAGGCATCGTGGTCTATACCATACTTCACCGTGCATATCTCAGGAAGAATGATTATAAGATCCCTGCACTGGGTTCCACTATCATTAAGACTGCTATCATCTGCGCAGCCATCGTATGGTTCTTCTATAAGCTCTCCGCCTTCAAGGGTATCCCTACAGCCCTCATCTGGATCGCACTGGTCCTTGGGATCTTTGCATATATCACAACGAAGACCACCCTCGGACGCAACCTCTATGCTGTAGGCGGTAACGAAAAGGCCACAAGGCTTTCCGGTATCAACACCAAGATGGTCATGTTCAAGGCATATACACTTATGGGTCTCCTTGCAGGTTTCGCAGGTGTCCTCAACACGGCGCGTTTTGTCGGTGCCCAGCCTACATACGGAATGGGTTATGAAATGGATGCCATCGCAGCATGCTTCATCGGTGGAGCTTCTGCTTACGGTGGAACAGGTACCATCGGCGGCGTTATCATCGGAGCCCTGATGATGGGTGTCATCAACCAGGGTATGGATATCATGGGAACAAGCTCCAACTACAAGCTCGTAGTAAAAGGTCTCGTATTGCTCCTTGCAGTATTCTTCGATGTGATCATGAAAATGCGTAAGAAAGGAGGAGTAAAGGCATGAACAACTACAGTTTAAAGAATGTTCTTAAGAAGAATACGATGATCATCGTAATGTTTGTCGTATATATCTTCTTCGTAGTAATGACTAACGGCAGTATCTTCTCTCCTTCACAGTTTACGGCGCTTATTACACAGAATGCATATGTATTCGTTCTCGGTGCAGGAATGCTCATGTGTATGCTCACCGGCGGTAATATCGACCTTTCAGTCGGTTCCTTCGTATGCTTCATCGGTGCTGTCGCAGGTGTTGTCTCTGTACTCAACCAGGTAAGCACACCCCTGTCGCTCTTTATAGTACTTCTTGTAGGTATCGTTTATGGTGTTGTCTTAGGTTACCTTATCGCTTTCCTGAACATTCCCCCGTGGATCGCTACACTTGCAGGTTATCTTGCTTTCCGTGGCGCAGGAACAGAGATCCTGACTAAGGTTTCCACCACCAGTGCCATCTCGAACTTCCCCGAGCCTCTCCTTGCCCTGTTCTCAGGAAAGGTCTTTGAGACCCCCGCCGGAACATTCAATATCCCCTGTATCGTGGCAGGAGCCATTGCCATCGCAGCCATCGTCTTCCTTAACTTCAAGTCAAGGGCAGACAAGGTGAAGAAGGGCTATGAGGCTCCCCCTCAGGGATACGTTATTGCAAGATCCATTGGTCTCTCCCTTGTCGTCGGACTCCTTACATATATGTTCGCCCTTGACGGCGGTATCCCCGTAGTCCTTATCTGGGTGGTCGTCATCATGATCGTTTATAACTTTATATGTGAGAAGACAGTCATCGGACGTCATTTCATGACAGTCGGCGGAAACGGAGAAACAGCGCGTCTTTCAGGTATCAACAACAAGGTAGTAATGTTTGCTGCATACCTCAACATGTCCATCCTTACAGTAATCGCATCCCTTATGGTAACGGCAAGGTTCAAGGCGGCTAACTCCTTTGCAGGCCAGAACTTCGAGATGGATGCCATCTCAGCATGTATCATCGGTGGTGTTTCCGCATATGGCGGATCCGGTACGGTATTCGGTATGGCTGTCGGTGCCGCACTCATCGGTATCATCAATCTGGGTATGTCCCTTATGGGTATCGACCAGAACTGGCAGAAGGTGGTTAAAGGCGGTGTCCTTCTTGCAGCAGTTGTCTTTGACATCTGGACCAAGAGGAACAGCGGTAAGAAATAACAGTACCTCCAATACCCCCCCAAGGTTTGTTGGCCGGTGGAAAGAGATTTCCGCCGGTCATTTTATATTTCTGTTTTTGTAAGGTAATCCGGCGGTTTAGCGTCATTCTACCAGCAGTCGGTTGCCCTTGGCCCCCGTTTGTTGTTAACTTGATATCAGAAATCCTGTATGTGGAGGTGTCACATGATATTAATATTGATAGCCCTTATCCTTATACTGTTCACCGGTGTTAAGGTGGCAGGTATCGGTGAATGGCAGGAAGAACCCCTGTCCCTTGAAAAGTCCAAGGCGGTACAGGGCTTTGCCGCAGTTGCCATAATCATCCATCACCTTTCCCAGACACTTATGGAAAGAGCAGGTGTACTGTCCTTCTTTATAGACCTGGGTGTTCTGTTTGTGGGCATTTTCTTTTTCTTCTCGGGATATGGCCTTTATACAAGTCTTAAGACAAAGGAGGACTACCTTCGGGGCTTCCTTAAAAAGAGGCTGGTAACTGTCCTTATCCCTTTCTATGTGTGTAACCTGGTGTTCGTTTTATGTGCCTTCCTGACCGGTGCAAAGTTTACGGTACCGGAGCTTCTTGCTGTGATCTCGGGATGGTATCTCCTTAATTCCCACATGTGGTATATCGTCGAGATCGTTATCCTTTATCTGGCTTTCTATCTCTTCTACAGGTTCATAAAGAACAGGACGGCAGCCACAGTTGCCATGGGAGTATTCGTGGTCCTTATGATCACCGGAAGCCTTCTTCTGGGTCATGGCGATGACTTCTCCTGCAGTTACTGGTTCCAGGGTGAGTGGTGGTATAATTCCACATTCCTGTTCATCATCGGCATCATCGTTTCCAAGCATTCAGAGGCTCTTCTGAAGTTTGCGAAGAAGGGATATTATATCCTCCTTATCGCCGCATCCTTGCTTACCGGACTTCTCGGCCTTGCCACGACTCATGCCCTTGCCACTTATTCATACTGGAGTGAGATCCCCGGGGTAGATCCCGCATATGATGACAAGTTCCGCTGCCTTTCCGTACAGCTCCCCTGGATCATCGCCTTCGTGTTCTTCCTTATCCTCCTCATGCTGAAGGTGAGATTTGGAAATCCGGTTCTCAAGTTCCTGGGATCCATAGCCATTGAACTCTATCTTATACATAACCTTTTCCTTACCGGTCTTTCCGAAGAGGGCGTGATCAATGTACCCAACCCCATCCTGTATGTGATCCTTACGCTCCTTCTTTCCATAGGCCTTGCCACAGTCCTCCATCTGGTGGACAAGCTGCTTATCGGTCTTATCAAGGGAAAGAAAAAGATCGCTTCCAAGTAATCCTTCACCATACCCGCGGGGATATAAAAAACGCCCGGAAGGCTTGATCTGTAAGGATTCTACCGCCGGTCGATTGTATATATCCCCGCTTTTGGGTATATTTATGATGTGGAAAAAGCTTATCAGCGGATAGGGTAAAGAACTAATGGCGGATTTTTTCGGAATAATGGCCGGATGGCCTCTTCTTGATCAGATCGTTTGTTATCTGTATGTTATCCTCCTCGTATGGGGAGGTACTAACAGATTTGGAAGAAAAGGCGTGTTCAATGAGGACTATGCCAGCCTGAATACCATGAAGTCCCTCCGCGGTATCGCTGCACTGAGCATCCTTTTTCACCATATCTCACAGGAATACTTTTTTCAGGAGAAGGGAGTCCTTTCCCCCTTTGTCAATGCAGGCGCATACTTCGTCGCAATATTCTTCTTCTGCTCAGGATACGGACTTCTAAAGAGCCTGGACACAAAGAAGGATTATCTTAAGGGATTTATCAGGAAGAGGGTAGTCAGGGCCATTGTCATTCCTTTCTATATCAATGTCCTTATCTACGGGCTTCTGATATTCCTTGTAAAGATCCCTCTTGACAGGACCCAGTGGGTGACTAATCTTCTCGGCCTTACCATGATGAACAGGTATGCCTGGTTCCCCATAGTCCTGGCACTTCTCTATCTTGTATTCTATCTCTGCTTCAGGTTTATAAAGAACCGCAATATTAGTTTTGGCATCATCTTCGTATTTATCATCGCCATTGCCATGTTCTGCTGCGTGGAAGGACATTATGCATGGTGGTACGGTCCCGAGAACTGGTGGATGAGCGATCAGTACTGGGAACACTGGATGAAATGGTGGATGGGAGAGAACATCTTCTGGTTCAGCGGAGAGTGGTGGGTCAATTCCGCACCTGCCTTCCTGACGGGACTTGTATTTGCCAATTACGAAAAGCAGATAATCTCATTTTTCAAAAAGAACTATGCCAGGAGGTTTGGTGTGCTCCTTATAGCCACAGTTCTCCTTAACAAGCTCAACGAGTTCGGGCAGGGGTATTTCGGTTACTGGACGGAGTGGAACGGAAACGGTCCTGAGATAGGGGACAAGATCGCCACATATTTCTGCCAGCTCCCCCTGTTCCTCGTACTGCCGGTGACCATCATGATATTCATGCTGAAGTATCATGTGGAAAATCCCATAACACGTTTCTTTGGAAAATATTCACTTCATACATATCTCATGAACCTGGCAGCCATCACGGTGCTCCGCTTTATCGAAGTGCCTGATGTCGTGGTGTCTG
>Ga0247608_10008566_pt1 | contig 10314 bp, 9 predicted proteins | sample 176DNAGHGlowgp2_FD_193490 | JGI IMG/M metagenome (GOLD analysis project Ga0247608, IMG submission 193490) | Sheep rumen microbial communities from Palmerston North, Manawatu-Wanganui, New Zealand - 1766 DNA GHGlow gp2 | ecosystem: Host-associated > Mammals > Digestive system > Stomach > Rumen ... | reverse complement strand
GCTGAATTTCTATATTATCTCCAGATATAAATGCATTTCTTTCAATTAAACCATCTAAACTGATGTTTTCAGCACTAAGGTATAGATTTTTAAAAATATGAGAATCTTCTTTTAAGCTAAAATTTCCTGATGCACAATAAGCGTTTAGGTTTATTCCACCATATATAGTTATATCTTTAGATACACAAAATAATGATGATGAAATTTCTGCATTATTTGTAATTTCTACCTCATTTGCGCAAATAAATGCACTACCTGTAATGTAAGAATCAATTGTAAGTTTACCACCGCACAAGATAAAAGCATCTCCATCAACGTCTGAATTTAAGGTAAAAGAATCTTTTGATGCATGAAAATAATTGCCATCATTATTACTTGCTTCTTCAATGATTTGGTTTACTTCATTTGGAATACCATGTTTTGAAAGAATATCCTCTAAACTATCATTGATATTATCTTCAAGTTCTTCAGCTGGATTGCTAACACTTGGAGCAGTGCTATTTAGAACATTTTCAGCTCTTGATATATTGCTGATACCAACAATTAATGTAAAAATAATTAAAAGTATAATTGATTTTTTAATTTTATTCATAACGAATAACCCCTTTCTCATTTAATTTAACTATAATATATAATTTTTTTAAATTCATGTCAAGATGATTTTTTTAATTGGGGCCTGTCCCGTTTTGAAAATAGGGAATACTGTAATTCTTTTGCTAAAGTTTAATCTATTTTCAAAAGGGGACTGTACCCAATTAAAAAAATCGTAACAAAAATGTAATATAAATTTAATATAATCGTAACAAAACAAACAAAACCTTGAAAGAATATACTTTCGAGGTTTTTATTTTTTTTTTTTGCATATTATTAAAGGTGTTATTTAATAATATCACGAAAATTTCAAAAAGTAGTCTATTTGGCTGTTCTATCAATTTTATTATTTTCTGGATTTAAAAATTTATAGATTTGACAAATGGTTGATTTTACTATAAAATCACAAAAAATGACATATTATTAAATAACACCTTTAATAATATACATACAAAAATAAGAGGAGGAACCAGAAAAAATGAGTAAACTTATGAAAAACAGGGCAAATGGTATTACATTAATAGCTTTAGTCGTTACAGTTATAATTCTGTTAATTTTAGCAGGAATAAGTCTAGGAATGTTAAATCGGAGATAACGGAATATTGACACAGGCTACATATGCAAAATTTGCAAGTGAAGTTAGTGATATTAAAGAACAAGTAGAATTAAAGAAATTAATAGACGATTCGGAGTATTCTGGAACTATAAACGACTTTCTAGAAAATAACAGTAATTATAATGATAAGCTTATAATGCAGGAAGGAGAGTTAGTATATGTTTCAAGTAATGTATCTTCGAGAGATGCAAAATGGTTTGAACAAATGGGAATACAAAAGTCTAGTGATTATTATACAATTGAGTTTGATACTGCAGGAGGAAACCATATAGCTGCTCAATCAATAAAAATAGGAAAAACAGCAAAACAACCAAATGTTCCAATAAAAGCAGGATATATTTTTGTTGGATGGTATTATTTAAATCAGAGTGGAACAAATGAAAATCCAACTTATGAAGAAATAGAATTTGATTTTAGTACAGAAATTACAAAAAATTATCAACTATACGCTAAGTATTCGGGAGAAGCTATAATGACCGCATATAAACCTAACCAATTATTCTGGCAATATAAAAATGATATAACAAGTATAACATTTACATCTAATTCATCATTAATTCCAAATAATATAAATGAAAGTTGGAATGTGAAAGCGGATAATGATTGTGCTGATATAATTGCTTATTTAGAAAAAGATACTAATATACTTACTATATATTCACCTAATACTATATATGCAAATGTTAATTCTAAGGATTACTTTAGAAGTTTTATAAATTTATCTTCAATTAATTTTGATAATTTTAATACAAGCAAAGTAGCATCAATGAGTACAATGTTTTATCAGTGTACTAATCTAACAACGCTTGATTTAAAAAGTTTTGATACAAAAAATGTAAGAAATATGGGAACTATGTTTTCGGGCTGTAAAAATTTAACTACTTTAGATATCAGTACATTTAAGACAAGTAAAGTTACACATATGCAAAATATGTTTTCTTATTGTAATAAATTAGAAAGCTTAGATGTAAGTGGATTCGATACAATCAATGTCACAAATGCAGAGGCCTTATTTAGAAGCTGTCTAAATCTTTCAACACTTAATGTGACCAATTTTGATACAAGTAAGATGACTAATATGTCATATATGTTTGCTGAATGTAAAAATTTAGACAAGATAAATATAAGCAATTTTAATACAAGTAATGTTAAAAATATGAGCTATATGTTCCAACTTTGTTCTAAAATTGATACATTAAATATAGAGTTAGATACAAGTAAAGTAAATAATATGCAAAGTATGTTTTCTGGTTGTGCAAATCTAACTACATTGAACACAAGTAGTTTTGATACAAAAAATGTAACTAATATGAGGTATATCTTCAATGGTTGTGGAAAACTGTCAAATGAGAGCTTAAACAATATACTTTTGATGTGTTCAAAATCAATAAATATGGAAATAAAAACTTTGAAGAATATGAGTATTACATCTACTCAAGCAACAAAATGTCTGACTTTATCTAATTATGAAACATTTACATCTTCTGGTTGGTCAACAGGGTATTAAAAAATATATAAATATAGTTTTAATTATACAATGAATAGTGAATAATCCCAAATATGCACTTAATTATTTAGAATTATTCACTATTCATTTTTAAGTATTCATTATTCATAAAAAAGGCACTAAATCATTCCTGTCATTAGGGACGGTTCCGTTTGACACAAAGTTGGATAAATGTGGACAAATGAATTGGTTCTTTTTGTCACTTTTTTTATTTGAGTACACTCCCATTTTAAAAATGAAATTTATTTTTGTTTTAAGAATAATGCTATATGCCATTTTTCAACTTGTACAGTCTACAATGTGAAAAGAAAATGTAACAAAAATGTCATTAAAATTTAAAATGATTGTAATAAACACTAAAGATATTACAGCTGTAATGCGCACACGCGCAAGAGACTGAAACTTTATCCATTGACAGAAAAAGTATAATTTTATAAAATAATAACCAATGAAAAGGTGACAAAAAGAACCGGTCCCGTTGTCACCAAATGAGAGGAGAAAGAAAACATGGATAAACTTAAGACAAACAACAAATCAGGAATCACACTAATTGCACTTGTTGTAACTATAATTGTGCTTTTGCTATTAGCTGGAATATCGATTCAAATGTTATCTGGAGATAATGGAATACTGCCAAGGGCAGGACAAGCAAAAGAAATGACAGATATTGCTCAAGTAGAAGAAGAGGCAAGATTGATTTATATGGAATCAATGATAGATTATAACACTAAACAAGGAGCGTTAGAAAATTTAGATACTATTTGTACAAAATTAAATAGTCAAGGGTATCAAACAAAAATTGATACATTAGGAAATGAAGTAATAAATGGAATAAAAACAACTCCAGCGACATTAGATACAGCACCAACATCAAGCACAGCAGACACATTAACATTTGCAAATACTGCAACATCAGCAGATACACAAACTATAACAGTTGTAAAAGATTTGCAAGCAAATAGTTCAGCAAAATATTATGCAGTTATAAATGGAAAAGATTATGAAATGACACTTTCAAATGGAACAATAAATATAAGTAGAACAGCAACAAGTGGAGCAGATAATACTGGAGCAACATTAACTTTAAAATCAGTTACAGCAATACCAGAAAATATTGTAGATATAGCCTTAAATGGAAATGTAATAACCTTGACAAAAGATGAAAATGCTACAAGTGGAATAGCAACTATAACAATAGTTGGAACAATAAATGGAACAGATTATACAAAATATGCAAAAGTATCAATAAAATCTTATGCTTCAAAAGTAGGATATTATGCAGACTTAAATGGAGATAATCAAATAACACTAGAAGAAGATGGAATAATATTTGCAGATTTGGCAGTAGGAGCTTCTGGAACAGGATTAGGACAAAGTTATGAACTTGATGCAGTGACAAGTGGATTAAAACAATATGAAGAAAGTGAGACATCATTTTCAGGAACAGATGCAAAATTTGGTGAACAAAAATGGATAAAAGCAGTAGACGGAACAACAGGAAAAAATAGATTTTATGTAATGGCATTAAAAGATATAGATATAAATTATCATTTCTGGTTTTATAATGCATATAGTTTAATAAATAGTGCAACTGACAAAGCCCCATATTATATAACAGAAGATGGAATTGGAATAGATGCAAATAATAAAGCAGTAGGAAGAAAAAACACAGAAGCTATAATGGCAAAGTTTAAATCTACAACAGAAGGTGGTTGGGGAAAAGCAGTAACAGGACAAATCTATACAGATATGCTTAAAGTAATTGGAACAAAATATAATAGCAGTATAGGATGGTTTGTGCCATCAAAACAAGAATTGACAGCATTCGCGGGATTCTTGAGTGGAAAAGGATTAACAACTAGCAATTATAACTCTACTTTTGGGCTTAGCGACCGCTACTGGTTGTCTTCGCAGCTCTCATTAAACACCCCTCAGTACGCATGGCGCGCAAACTTCAGCACTAGCAATTTCAGCAACGGCCCCATCTATAACGTCTACTTTGTACGCTTGTGCACGGTTTTCTAATTTCGTGAGAAATTAAGGAATAGTCAAAGCTGTTATGTTAATGCCATTAGGTAACATTGGGGACAGTTCGGTTTGACAGAAAAATGAAAAATCTTTATGTGGACAAATAGATTATTTCTATTTGTCCACTTTTTCAAAAACTCTTCAAAAATTAAAAAATTTATGTTATACTATAAATATTATGAAAAGTATTGCAATTAGCAAATTTTTAAATATGTCGATTTTTTTAGGAGATAATAAAATTGAAAAATATAAAAGACTATAATTTAGAAGAATTAAAAAAAGAGCTTATTAGCATTGGAGAAAAGCCATTTAGAGCAGAGCAAATATTTAAGTGGATATATCAAGAAAATGTAACTAGTTTTGATGAAATGACAAATTTATCATTGGAATTAAGAGAAAAGCTAAAACAAAACTATTCACTTTGTATATTCAATATTTTAAAAAGGCAAGAAAGTTCAGATGGAACAATTAAATATCTATTTGATGTTCTAGATGGGAATGCAATAGAAACTGTTTTGATGAAATATCATCATGGATACAGTTTATGTGTTTCTACACAAATAGGATGTAAAATGGGCTGTAAGTTTTGCGCTTCTACTGGAATTGCATTTGCAAGAAACCTAACATCAGGAGAAATTGTAGAGGAATTATTGGCAGTTGAAAGAGACCAAAATATTAAAATTTCAAATGTAGTATATATGGGAATTGGTGAACCTTTAGATAATTATGATAATGTTGTAAATTCTATCAGAATTATAAATAATCCAAAAGGTATCAATATTGGAGCAAGACATATTAGTGTTTCCACTTCTGGATTGGTTCCTAATATTTATAGACTAGCAGAAGAAAATATACAATGTACTTTATCGATTTCACTTCATGCAACAAATAATGAAAAAAGGTCAAGTATGATGCCTGTGAATAATAGGTATCCAATAGAAGAGCTTATTCAAGCCTGTAAAGATTATATTACAAAAACTAATAGAAGAATATCATTTGAATATGCTTTAGCAAAAGATAATAATGACAATTTAGAAGATGCGAAAGAACTTGTAAAACTTTTAAAAGGAATGCTTTGCCATGTTAATTTAATTCCAATAAATAAAATTGAAAATGGGGCTTTTGACAAAAGCTCTAATGAAAATATTATTAAATTTAGAGATTATTTAAATAAACATGGTATTGTTGCTACAATTAGAAGAGAGCTTGGGTCAGATATAGATGCAGCATGTGGGCAATTGAGGAGAAAAAATTTGTAAGTTCAAATTGAAAGTTACTAATAATAAGCTAAATACTATTTTATTACCAAGAATGTTCTATACTAAATAACTTTCTAAAACTCAAAGCAAAATTCAAAACCTCACTTGCAAAAATAGAAGCTATAAACCCAGCTATTCCAAAATTTGGTACAAAGAAAAATATAAAGCTTATGCTAACCAACAAGTCAAGAATATTAATATATAAAACACTTACTTGCGCATCTAATCCTTTTAAAATACTATCTATAATAATATCTACATACATAAAAGGGAGAAGAAGTGCAAATATTTTTATATAAAATCCAATTGAAATATCTTTATATATTATTTTTGCCAAAGCATTACCTAAAACAAGAAAGCTTATACTAAAAAATATTGCAAATAAAAATGTTCCCCAAAGCAATTTATGGGAATATTTTTTTATTTTTAAATAATCTTTTTTTACATAGTATCTTGAAAATTCAGGAATCAAAAGACCAGAAATTGCATACAAAAATGTTGCAGGAAACATTACAACAGGCATAGCCATACCAGTAATTGTTCCATAATCAGCTAAAGCTTTTTCACAGTTTAATCCATTTTTTTCCAAACTAGAGGGAATAAGTAATTGTTTAAATGTTGATAATCCAGAACGAATATAAGAAGTTAGACTAATTGGTAATAGAATTCTAAATATTCTATATATATAAGAATTCCTATTTTTAGAATTATTACCAAAATGCATATTTATATCAAATACAAAAATGAAAATATTATATGTAAAAGAACATACTTCAGAAAGGACATCTCCCAAAATTAAAGCAAAACAAATCCCTTCAATATTACCTAAGGGTAAATATCTTTTTAGCAATAAAATAGTTACAATTATTTTTGCAACATATTCTAGAAAATTTGCAATAACTGATTTATAAACTCTTCTCACAGCTGTAAAATATCCAGAGATACTGCTAGAGATAGCAATCATAGGAAGAGCAACTGCAATTAAATAAATAATATTTTTACCAACTTTATTATGTAGGCAAACATCAATTATAAAGTTTGAGCACAAGAAAAAAGCAATACCCGCAAGAGTTCCAAAAACCAAGCTAACAATAATACATTTTTTTATGGACTTTTTAATACCATAATCATTTCCAAAAGCCATTTCCTCTGAAACTATTCGGGTTGAAGTAATATTAATTCCGAGAAGCAGCTAAAGTAATTCCAAACATATAAGTAGTCATTATTAATTGAAAAACACCAAGAGCTTCACGACTAATTTTATTAGAAACATAAATATTAAATACAAGCCTAATGATTTGCAATATAAATGAGCTTGTAACCATAATCAATGAATTTAGCAAAAATACTTTAAATTTTTTCATAGTAAAATGTATTAGGCTGAAATAAAAAATATGATATAAGTACCGAAGTTTTTTGGCAATGTGTAAATTGGGACCGGGTACTTTTTGCACATTGGTAAATTGGGACCGGGTACTTTTTGCACAGCAATGAAAATAACTAATCCTGTTTAACCGCACATCATTTTTTAAAATCCTATGGTTCCTCCTTTAGTGATACCCACCATACGGATTTTAAAAAACAAAATGCTGACGCGGATTAGTTATTTTTTAATTCATATGTAAAAAAGTACCCGGTCCTAATTTTAAAAAGACACTTTACTTATTTCAACTTTTTTATTATAATGATTTATAATTTAGAGAGGTATAAGATATGGAATTTGATTTAATTAAAGAATTAGAAAAATACACACCAAAAGATGAAATGGAAAGAGAAGATGCAAAAAGAATTTTAGAGTTTTTAAAAACAAATGAAAATTGCTATAGTAGAACCAATTTAAAAGGTCATATAACTGGTGGAGCATTAGTTATGCACGAGGATGGTGAATTATTAATCAATTTCCACAAAATACTAAAAAAATGGTTGTTTTTTGGTGGTCATTGTGATGGTGAAACTAATACACTAAATGTGGCAAAAAGGGAAGTTGCTGAAGAAAGTGGAATTACAGAATATGATGATTTAGGTGGGAAAATTTTTGATACTGAAGTACATTTAATTCCAGAAAATAAAGATAAAAAAGAGCCTGAACATTATCATTATGATATACACTTTTTATTTATAGTAAACAAAAAAGATTTTAAAATATCTAATGAATCCATAAATATAAAATGGGTGACAGTTGAAGAAGCAAGAGAATTATTGACAGATAATGATCAGATTAGAATGTTAAATAAAGCAAGTGAAATACATAAAAATAGACAGAATCAATAAATCGATATAATGAGAATGAAGGGAAAGAATTTAGAGTATGGAAAATTCTACTAAAGCTCTTTTAATTGCAATTTTTATAATGATAGTAATAGTATTAGTGTTTATTGTATTATATTTACTTCCATCAATAATAGCTATAAAAAAGAAACATAAGGATTTAATTAAAATATTGATAATAAATATATTTTTAGGGTGGACTATTGTAGGTTGGATTATCTCATTGGTTTTGGCAATTAATATGCAAAATAAGGAGTAAATGATGGGGAATATTGACTTTGCAGGATTTACATATGGATTTATTGAAATAGAAAAAACAGATATTTCATTACCTAGTAATGCAGTAAAAATTACTGAATATGCTGATGATATGAGTATCCTTAATTGTATTTTAGCTGTTGTTCCAATTATTGCAGTAGTTTTATATTTTTTAATTAAAGAAATTAGAAAATACAGTGTAGATATAGAGTTGAAGAATTATATTCAAAAATACTTTACTAATAATACGAAAGAATATAATAAAAAATGGAAAAAAGTATTGTTGATTGAATTAAAGATTATGATTTTTTCTATTATATGTTCAATAGTTTTTCTTATTATAAGTATGATTTTTCATGAATTATTGCATGCAATATGTGAATATTTTTTTGGAAAAAGTGTTATAATTGGATTTGATCTAACCTCAATAATTGGCTATGTGAAAAGTTTATCAACAACATATAATAAATTTGAAAAAATTATGATTTTGGCGATACCGGCATTAATTACAGGGGTACTTCCAATTTTAATTTGCTTCATTAAATTAAAAAAAGCAAGAAACAAATTAATTATTTTACTAATAATTATATTATCTTGTGTAAATATTTCATTATGTTGTTCTGATTTTATTAATATATATAATTACATTAAATATGTTCCAAATGGAGCAATTATACAATACTATGAGAATGAAACATATTATATTACTAAATGAAACACATAATTCAGTATGTTTGTTATATAAATTATAATAGAATAAATATAATAGAGAGGAATAATTGAAAATATGGATATAGTAATTGAAATTATAGTAATAATATCAAGTATATTAAACAGCTATTTTGCCAGTAATTTCAAAAAAATTAATTATATTTTTGGTTTTGTGTTCTATGTATTATGTGGATATGTAGCATTTAAAAATCACATTTATGGTATGTTTATATTTTATTTGTTTATATTTGCTCCTATGCAAATATGGGGATTTATTAATTGGGGAAAAAAGCAAGATGAGAATAAAAATGTTATTGCTAGAACATTTTCAATAGAGAATAGAATTATTTTAATAGTATCTTGTATTATATTTAGCATAATTTTAGCAAATATTCTAAAACAAATACCTTATGCACAATTCACATTTCTTGATGCTTTTTCTAATATTATTAATTTAAGTGGAGTAATATTGCTAGCTTTAAGATTTAATGAATCATGGTGGCTATGGTTAATTAACAATGTAATAGACTTAATTTTATGGTCAAATGTAGTAAAGCTTGGAGGAAATTATTCCATATCTATACTTATATCTGCCATTATATACTTACTCATCAATATATATGGAATTATAAAATGGGATAACAAAATAAGAAAAAATTTTATCAATATTATAAAAATAAGTACAAAAAAGGAGATAGAGATTATTTCATATATAGCAAATATAATATCAGTATTTTGTTATATTATAGTTAATAGTAGAATTGCAATATTTGTTACATCTTTCGACATTTTACAGACAGTCTTAAATAGTTTAGTTAAAAAATATAATTGTATTTTAAGTTACATTTATCTATTTATTATTTCTATCGCAATTATACTATTAAAACCAAATAATATAGAATGGTTGATTATAATAGATGTCGTATTATATGCAATAATTCCAATGATTAAAATAGAAAAATACATTAGAATTATTGGATTTATAAATATCTTGGTATTTACAATTTTTGATTTTTACATAGGATTATATAATTTATTCTATATGGATTTATTTATTGTAGCTATTTTTATTTATG
>Ga0247608_10008565_pt1 | contig 10315 bp, 8 predicted proteins | sample 176DNAGHGlowgp2_FD_193490 | JGI IMG/M metagenome (GOLD analysis project Ga0247608, IMG submission 193490) | Sheep rumen microbial communities from Palmerston North, Manawatu-Wanganui, New Zealand - 1766 DNA GHGlow gp2 | ecosystem: Host-associated > Mammals > Digestive system > Stomach > Rumen ... | reverse complement strand
TATGGATATTATTTCAGTATTTATGGCACAGATGAAAACGGGATCAGATTCCGGGTGCAGTGGATAGAAGGTGAAATGGATGATTATTACCAGCGCGAATGGAATCAGTTCTTTTATGGCAAAAAGATCGTGGAATATCAGAATGGCTTAAGGGATGAATATTTCCCGCAGATCCCTTATGTGGATACTTATGAGTACGACACGGATGATGAGTATGATTTTTTCGGAGATAGGTATAAGAAAGAATTTTTTGAATCCATGGATGATGCCATCGAAGTCAGCAAGGACGGCATATTTAAAACGTATGTCACTTTTAAGGACATAGACCTTGATACGGCAGATGATGAAGAGATAAGGCGGTTTGCTGAGTCTTTTGCGGATTCACTTATGATGCTGCATGAAAAGACCGGTTATGATCATATCATCGTCAATTCATTTTCTTATATTGAGTATGATGAATACGGCGCCGGATTCAAAACGAAGGATGAGCTTGTGGCTGATATAAAAGAAAGGATAGAGCGCGAGAGACAGCGATGATCTGCTTTTTACGCATAATGCAATAAATTGGAAACTAGGACCGTGAACCCTTACGTTTTTATTACAGCCTTAACAAATTTTTAAAGGTACACGGTACTTAAATAAAAGTAAAGGGGTCAGACCCCATTGCAGTAGGAGGTGTAAACGCTGATGTCACAATTGAATCGGAAAACCAATGCTAACGGGATAATGAACGGGCAACAGCTTGATCAGCCAGGTCAAGCTTTATATAGCTACTGCAAAGTAATGCGTGTGCCTAAGCTGGGAGCAGCCCCCGGTGTGATCACTGTTCTTACGGGTTTGATATTAACTTTTATCATAGCAGCTCTCGGGGCGAGTCTTTTGTTGGCTGTGGCCACAGGCGTCATAGTAAGCGCTGTGTTTGTTTTTCTATTCTGGCTCGCCTACAGATATCGGGTAGGAGCCTCAAAAAGGCTTAACTCCTACCTGGCTGAAGATGGCGGGCAGTTAATGTTCAGCGACTTTGCCTCGGCGCAGCCCTGTATGGGCGACCAGTTTAGGCTTGGAAGATATTATCTGTTCATTAAAAACGGAGCCGTGCTCAGGCTCGACAGCATTACCGATATAGTAAGGGTGGCAACTCGTTCGGGTGTGGGTGTGAGCGTTACTGTTAAAGATGAAAATGGCAGTATGTCATTACTGCTTTGCAAGGTGCATAGGTTCAATGACAGGGCAGAGATTGAAGTGATACGTGAAGCAGTGATGCATAGGCATTTGTCGGTATGAATGCCGGAACCGGCAGATGGAAAAACGGAGATAAAATAGATTGGAGGTCAAATAAAATGGGAATGAGAATGTACGGAAGAGGATAAAGTCGTATCTCAAACGATGAGGAGTGTTTTTAGATCATGCCGATATTAACGACGCTTTGTTATATTGAAAAGGATGACTGCTATCTGATGTTACACCGTATCAAGAAGGAGAATGATGTCAATCATGATAAGTGGATCGGTGTGGGCGGAAAGTTTCAGGATGATGAGAGCCCCGAAGAATGTCTTTTACGTGAGGTCAGGGAAGAAACAGGATATGATCTGCTTGATTACAGATTGAGAGGGATCATAACTTTTATTTCGGACAAATGGGAAACAGAGTATATGTACCTGTATACCGCCGACTGCTTTACGGGAACTCAGATTGAATGTGATGAGGGAGAACTGGTCTGGGTCAGAAAGGACGAGATGGACAGTCTGACACTTTGGGAAGGCGATAAGATATTTTTAAAACTGCTTGCCCAAGATTCGCCGTTCTTTTCGTTGAAACTGAGATATAAGGGCGAGGTATTGGAAGAAAGAATTTTAAAGGTGTATGGCAGGACGGGGCAAGCCTTATAAGTAATTAGTTGAATTTGGAATGTGAGGAATAAGCATATGTCAAGTAAGATAGAACTGTTACATGCATCGTGCGCCGATCAATTGGTCGATGTTGTCGTAAATGCTGCGAATGACGGACTATGGGCCGGAGGTGGTATATGCGGTGAGATTTTTAGGAGAGCAGGACTTCGGGAGCTTACAGAGGCCTGTGAAAAGTATGATACACCGTTAAAGGATGGCGACGTTGTTATTACCCCGGCATTTAATATGAAAAATGCCAAGGCAATAATCCATGCGGTGGGACCGAATTTTGGTGTCACACCAACGGCCTTTGAAGAACTGTTTAAGGCATATTACAATTCATTGGCGGTTCTTAAAGAGAATGGCTATCATAGCATTTCATTTCCCCTTATAAGCTCAGGCATTTTTGGCGGAAACCTGGAGAATCCTGTGGCAGAATCAACTAAGCAGTGTATTAGAGCATATAAGAAATTCGTAGAGACTTACCCTGATTATGAGGTTGATGTTAAGCTGTGTGCCTTTACTGACTCGGAGATGAGTAAAGCAAAGAAGGAATTAGATCCGGTATACTATCACAACTCATTTTGAAAAGTGCGTCGAATGTCACACAACTCGGTTGAAAAAGTGCGCCATATACTTTAAAACTTGGTCGGAAAAGTGTATAATGTTTTCATCGGGAGGATATATTATGTTTAAGAGAAAAATCACTGATGAATTGATCAAGTGGAAAAACGGCACCGGTAAAAAGAAGGCATTTGTTATAAAGGGCATGCGTCAAATTGGCAAAACCTTTATTGTTCAAGCTTTTGCAAAAGAGAACTACGAAAATGTAGTGTATATAAATTTTAAAGATAATGAGTCTGCTAAGAAGATTTTTGATGGGGATTTTATAGTCGACCGACTCACATTGGACATATCGGCGATTCTCCCCGGAATACATTTTGTGCCTGGGAAAACGGTAATGATCTTTGATGAGGTTCAGGAGTGTGCCAACGCAAGGGCAAGTATAAAAGCATTTATGCTTGACGGTCGATATGACATTATATGTACCGGTTCTCTTTTGGGGATAAAGGGATATAACAGAAAGAAAAACCGTGGAGTTCCAACAGGATTTGAACACATAATATATATGAAGTCCATGGATTTCGAAGAGTTTTTATGGGCAAAAGGGATAGATGAAGCGGTTCTTGATGAGGTCAGGGCCTGTTTTACGCAGCGTAGGGCCATATCTGAGACAATCCATACATCCATGCTGCGTTATTTCCGTGAGTATCTATGTGTCGGTGGTATGCCCTATGTGGTTGATTACATATGCCATGTTAGAGAAAAAAGGTCGGTCGGAGAACTATCAGGCTGCTATTCAATGGCTGTATGATGCCGGCATTGTGAATCTATGTTATAATCTGTCAAATTTGAGTCTTCCGCTTGAAGGAAACAAGATAGACAATATATTTAAGATCTATATGCAGGATACCGGCTTATTTGTGGCTATGTTGGAGGAAGGCAGTGCCGCAAGAATACTAAGCGGTGACCTGGGAATGTATAAGGGCGCAATTTATGAAAATATAATAGCTGACGCATTTTCCAAAGCGGGAAGGGCGTTATATTACTACCACAAGGACAGCGGTTTGGAAATTGATTTCATTACCTCGATTGATGCTGAAACGACACTGATAGAAGTAAAAGCTACTACGGGCAATACAAAATCAGCAAAGACGATCCTTAAAAACAAAAGTCAGTATGGAGTTGATCGTTGCGTAAAACTCAGTGAAAACAATGTGGGAGAAGAATCAGAAAAACTGACTATCCCATATTATATGGTGTATCTGCTGAAGTAAACTGACTGTTTCTTATGGCAAACCGGCCCCAACTATGCTATAATCTATGGCTGTGTTGGGGTCGTTCTATTGCAGAAAACTAATGGACGAGCGGTGGAGCGATCCCGCTATAACACCTCTTTGACTTATAAAATAGAGGTTGTTATTGCAACGAAAACATGTGTTACAAAACGCAGAAAACAGAGGATTTTAAAATGATACGAGTGTTATTTATTTGCCATGGGAATATTTGCAGATCGGCGATGGCCGAGTATATGTTTAAGGATATGGTGAAGAAACTGGGAGTGGAGGATGAGTTTTATATTGAGTCCGCGGCTACCAGTTCGGAGGAGATAGGGAATCCGGTTTATCCGCCGGCCAGGCGTGAGCTTAATGCCCATGGGATCAAATGTGATGGGCACAGGGCCAGGAGGATCATACGGGATGACTATGACCGGTTTGATTATCTCATAGCCATGGAACAGTATAATTTAAGAAATATGAAAAATACTTTCCCAATTGATGATCCTTATGGTAAAATATACAAGATATTGGATTTCACCGACGAGCCGGGGGATATAGCGGATCCCTGGTATACCGGTGAGTTTGAGTTGACTTACAGACAGCTGGATAAGGGGCTTAAGGCCTTTTATGAGCATGTGACAGCAGGGGCATGATAAATTGTTTGGTGGCGATCGTGCATGGCAGTCAGATAGAGCTTCAGTATTGTACTATGTTCCCCGCGGTTTTTGTCCCGGAAATATAAGGAGCGGATTTATATCGAAGGGGTTATGAGGAACTATATATGTTGAAAAAACATGAGGAAGCAGAACTTCGTGAAAAGATAAAAAGGCATCTGGAGCATCCCAGGGTGCAGCGTATGAATGATTTCTCCTAGCACGGGAGCATAACTACCTATGCCCATTGTTACAGGGTGGCCAAGTGGTGCTACTGGGTGGACAAGCGTCTTCACTTAAATTCCAGGGAGGATGTGCTTTTGTCCGGGGCCATGCTGCATGACATGTTCCTCTATGACTGGCATACCATAGGTAAGATGAACAGGGGACATGCCATTAATCATGCTGAGCTGGCTTGCAGAAATGCCATCAGGTATTGCGATATAGATGAGCACACCCAGGATGTGATCAGGACTCATATGTGGCCCGTGAATATCACGAAGCTTCCCAGGACCAGGGAGGCGGTCCTGGTGAATATCGGGGATAAATGGTGCTCCCTGGTGGAGACCCTGGCATTTCGCAGGGGTATGAAAAAAGGCAAAAAAAGAGGAAAGAAACACTGATTAAGCGATCATGGACAGGATTTTTTTAAGCGGTTACGTAATCTGGTTTTTCATTTTCAGCGTTATAGGCTGGATCTTTGAGACGGTTTATTGTTCCATTAAGGACGGTTTTTACCAAAACAGAGGATTTTTATACGGACCGGTTTGTCCCATATACGGCTTGGGTGCGCTTTTGGCCATCATCATTGCCGATGTGGTTTATTGTCATGGATATTATGACAGATTTGCAGCCTGGCAGATTTTTGTTATCGGGTATGTTTTCAGCGCGATCTTAGAGTACAGCGCCCACTATCTTCTGGAGAAAAAGTTCCACGCTACCTGGTGGGATTATTCGGATATGCCCCTTAATCTGCACGGGCGTATCTGTGTGCCCGCATCTACACTTTTCGGGCTTTCATACATGGGGATCTTCAAGTTTGTATATCCTATGGTTTTAGGGATGAGAAATGGCCTGGCGCCTCAGATCCAGGAGGCGGTAGCCATGATATGTGTGGTGATACTGGCTGTTGACACCACTCTTACGGTCACTACCCTTAAGAGCTTCGAGCAGGAAATGGTTTCCATGGATGAGGTGGTCAATACCAACATGATCGCCCTTACGAAGCTGTTGAAGGAAAGGCGCAGCGGTGAAGATATAAATGTCACGGAGGGCGTGGAAAAGACCAGGGCGCAGATGGCTGCGGACATGGCAAGGCGCATAGCTGCAAATATGAGTTCCTTCAAGGTGTCAGCGCTGAATCGTATCAAAAAATACAGTTACCCTAAGTTCCTTAATATCAGGATAGAGACTCTTCGTAAAGAGATCATGGCCAGGAATCCTTTCCTCAACAGGAGAAAGAAGCAGCATGAGGGACAGGGTAAGAAGAAAGAAGATTAAACGCAGGAGAATTTAAAGTTGGTTTTGCAGGGCAATTACAGGAATAAAATGAGGGATAATATCTCACGTCTGTCCAAGGGATACGTGGAATATACCAATCTCACGGTTGATATAAAACCTGTGGCTCTTGAGTTGTCCGTACAGGAAGGTGAGATCGCCGAGGGCGTGATAAATGTTACCGTCAAGGATGGCGGAGTCGTCTACGGCACTGCGATCTCGCATAACCTCAGGATGGAGATCCAAAACCCGGATTTTGCGGGGGAGGATGCGAATATTAAATACAGGTTTGACGCCACGGGCTTGGAGCCCGGGGAGGTCATCAAAGGCGAGATCTGCCTTATCATGGATGCGGGGGAATTCGTGATCCCCTATGTGGTCTTTATCCTTCACGGAGACATTGAGACGGCTGCCGGTCCCGTGAAGAATCTGTTTCATTTTACAAATCTGGCCCAGGAGGATTATCAGAGGGCAAAGGATATCTTTTACTCGGAGGCCTTCGGGTCTTTGATCGCAAACAGTGACAATCAGTATTTCGGCATATACAGGGGCTTTTGTCAGGGCACAAAGTGTGATGAAAACTTTGATGCCTTTCTTCGCACGGTAAAAAAGAAGAATCCCAGTACATATTCATTTTATTCCCCCGCCCTTGAGGACGGCGTGTTTAAGATCACCTGTTTTTCGGATCGTCAGGAGGAGATAACCGTCGTAAGGGACGGCTGGGGGAGCTGCAGCTTCGAAGTGGTATCGGACTGTGATTTTCTGACGCCTTTAAATACCACGCTGACCGAGGACGATTTTATCGATCAGGAGGCCCTTTTGACCATTGATATTACGGAGGATGATCTGCATGAGGGCCTGAATTTCGGCAGGGTCATAATAAAGGGATCTGATGGGGAGTTTGAAGCCCGCTTCTGCGTGAAAAAAGAGAGAGAAGAGGAAGGCGAAGCCATGAGGCTGCGCCGCAGGATGCAGGCTTATCGGGCTGAGCTCTTAAAATCCTATATAGCATATAAGATACGCAATATAAGCCGCAGTGAGTGGGAGGAAAAATTTAAGGCTCTTACGGACCGTCTTTTGGAGATCGATCCGGAGGATCTGGTATCACGTCTTTCACGCGCGCATTCACTGCTGGTGCTGGGAAGACTGGGTGAGGCTACTTCCCTTATCGATGAACTGATGGATGAGGCTCAGTCGGCAGGACCTTTGGAATACGGTTATTGTATGTATTTGTCCAGCATGGCTTCCGACAGCTCGGATCATATAGCGAACTGCTGTCGTCTGGTGAGCCGCCTGTTCATAGAGCATCCGGAACAGGATACTCTGTTATGGCTGCTGACGCAGATGGATGACGATATGAATTCGGATCCCGCCATGACGCTTAAGACCATAAAGCATCAGTATAATACTCAGGGGGTCGGTCCCCTTTTATATCTGAAGGCGTATGAACTGTTTTCACAGGATCCGGAGCTTTTGACCGAGGTCAAGAGTTTTGAGATACAGGTGATGAATTTTGCGGTTAAGACGGGACTTTTTGATGAGCAGCTGTCAAAGCGGTTTTCACAGCTGATAAAAGAAGAGAGATCCTATGATCCCGTGGCCCTCAGGGTGTTAAAGGCCATGTACGAGGAGTATAAGGATAATGAGTACCTGGGCTGTATCTGCATGCTGTACATGAAGGAAAACAGACTGGATGAGGATGCTTTTGAGTGGTATCTGACTGCAGTTGAAAAGGATGTGAACATTACACGTCTGTTTGAGATATTCATAGATGCGCTTCCTGTGGATTACGCAAAGGAACTGCCTGCACCGGTGCAGCTGTATTTCAGTTACGGTGCATCCTTAGAGCCTGTCAGGAAGGCCGCCCTTTTTGCCAATATAATCCAGTATCACAGTCAGAATCCGGAGATCATGACTTCCTATGATCCCCAGATACTCGAATTCGCAAAGCAGCAGGCTGAAAAGGGAAATATTGATGCGCGTCTTTCGGTCATATATGCTTATCTTAAAGATAATGAGGAGTTTATCCCCATCTTTGAAAAGAATGCATCTTCTTTTGTTTTTGCCCATCATGTAACCTGCGCAAAGGATGCTCCGGACTATCTGATCGTGGTTGAAGAAGCCTTTGCCAAAGAGAGAAAGGTGGACTTTAACCGCGGAGAAGCCTGCGTCAGCATATACGGAAGCAGCTATGAACTCTTCGGTGAATATGAGGATGGCAGGAGGATCTACGGCGACATATTTGAGGATGAGGCGCTGTTTTTTCCTCAGGATTATGAGGATAAGCTGCTTTCAAAGGAGGGCGAAGTCGATTTAAGGAACGCCGTATATTTTTCCGAGCGCATGGACAGGGCCAATATACCTGATGAGCAAAGTTATCGCTATGTGTTGACTCTGGCCCAGTCGGATGAGATAAGAAGTCTTTACAAGAGACCTTTCATCGTGAAATTGCTGCGCTATTATGAAGATGATGACAGCCACAGTTTTGACCTGATGGATAAGTTGGATATATCGGCTCTGGACAGTGCAGGACGTGCCGAACTGCTGGAGCTTCTGATGCATAAGGGCAGATATGGCAACGCCCTGGATATAATAAAGAGATACGGCATAAACGGTGTGTCTTCAAGGCTTTTGGTAAAGCTTCTGGTGTCCATGAGAAAGGAACTGGAAAATGAGGATGAACCGCTGGTGCTCTGGCTTTGCAGCGAGTGTTTTGCCATGGGCAAATATGACGGCATGCTTTTAAAGTTCCTGTGCGACAATTTGAGGGATACTACCAGGACCATGAGGAGTTTATGGAGAGCGGCCAGGGATTTTGATATAGATACCAGGGCACTGGAGGAACGGCTCCTGATACAGATGATGTTTACCGGAGCTTATGTGGGTGATCGGGATGACATCTTTGAATCCTATGAAAGCCATATAGCTATTCCGCTGGTGGAGATGGCCTGGGTGACGAAATGCTCTTATGATTATGCCATCCTTGATGAGATGATGGATGAGCGCTTTTTTGCAAGGCTTCTTAAACTGAAGGGACAGGGTAATGCGCTGAATGATTATTGTGCCCTTGCCCTGATACAGTATTTTTCCTCCCAGCGCAGGGAGTACGGCGAGAAGCTTTTGCTGGTGGAACCTGTCAGGGAGATACTGGCTGAGTTTATCAGGGATTTTCTGGCCAAAAAGATCATGCTGTCCTGTTTCATGCAGTTTAAGGATCTGGTTCCCGAGCTTTCCATGTATGAGGGCTATGTATTTATAGAACATAAGGCGGCGCCGGATTCGGTGGTGACTTTGAATTATATAGTGGAGGCTTCTTCACAGGCGGGGACGGATTATACCAGGATGAGCATGAGGATGGTGCTGCCCGGCATATTCTGTGCCTCATTTATGCTGTTTCACACGGAGCAGCTTAAATATTACATATCCATCGAACAGGGTGGGCATGCAGCCATCACGGAAAGCGCGAGGCTGGATGCGCCTTACAGATCAGGGGAGACTTCCAATAAATATGAAGTGCTCAATGAGATGTATTCCTGTCTGGAAAGTGAGGATCGGGAGAAGCTTATAGAGATGATGGAAGTATACAGAAGGCGTGAGTATACGGGAAAGGCTTTGTTCAGGCCCATCACCCAGATGGATGCGTGATAAAGTATAATAAAGATTCTTCGCTTCGCTCAGAATGACAGCCGATGAAGGAATGACAGCCGATGAAGGAATGACAGATGACGAAGAGATGAAGAGATGATGTGGAGTTTGTATGATTATCGGAATTGATCTAAACGATACCGGAAGCAGAATATCTTTTCTGGAGGACGGACAGAGCGTTCCCACTACCATATCCCTGGTGACCGGCGGGGAGGAGTACGATATTCCCATGCTGGCTGCCAAGCGTAAGGATCATGATGAATGGTATTTCGGCAAAGAGGCGTTAAGGCTTCCTGATGGCGAGGACGTGTTCAAGACGGACGGCCTTTGCTATAAGGCTGTTTATGACGACATAGTCATAGCCTTCGGACAGGAGTATAAGGCCTTCGACCTTTTGGTGATGTATGTAAAGAAGCTTTTGTCCATGACCTCCTTTGTGGAATCCTGGCAGATGGCCGACAGGATATGCATCTGCGCGGGAGAACTGGGGGGACAGAGTGTAAAGATGCTCCGCCGCATGGCCAGATCCTTTGATTATCCCGATGACAGATTTGATTTTATCAGCAGGTCCGAGAGTTTTTATGAATATATGATGCATCAGCAGGAGGATCTGTGGAATCACGATGTGGTGCTTCTGGATATGACCGGTAAGGGCATACTTTCAAGGCGCCTTTGCGTGGACCGCAGGACGAAGCCTGTGGTCTGCAGGATATATAATGATGAGGACAGGTCCGTGGATCCTTCGGATGATGAAGCCCTTAAGGAATCCGTCCAGAAACAGACCGAGGGG
>Ga0247608_10008564_pt1 | contig 10316 bp, 9 predicted proteins | sample 176DNAGHGlowgp2_FD_193490 | JGI IMG/M metagenome (GOLD analysis project Ga0247608, IMG submission 193490) | Sheep rumen microbial communities from Palmerston North, Manawatu-Wanganui, New Zealand - 1766 DNA GHGlow gp2 | ecosystem: Host-associated > Mammals > Digestive system > Stomach > Rumen ... | reverse complement strand
TATTTTTGTGTTACGAGCAAGAAAAATAATAAATTATAAATGTATATAAAAACATTGAACAAAATTTAGTTCAATGTTTTTTTGTATATTTTTGAAAAAAATTGCAACACTAACAATATAAAACTTTGAAAAACAAGGAGGAAAACAAATGAAAGCAACAGGTGTTGTAAGAAGAATAGATGATTTAGGTAGAGTAGTTATACCAAAAGAAATAAGAAAAACACTTCGAATTAAAGAAGGAGATCCACTAGAAATATTCACAGACAAAGAAGGTGAAATAATACTAAAAAAATATTCCCCAATCGGAGAACTATCAGAATTTGCAACAGAATATGCAGAAACATTAGCAAAAACAACAGGACACATTGCATGCATAACAGATAAAGACACAGTAATTGCAGTGTCAGGAGGTTCAAAAAAAGAATATTTAGAACAAGGAATAAGCCCAGAATTAGAGCAAATAATGGATGATAAAGAAAATTACACAAGTAAAGAAAACAATGATGTTTCAATTCCAATTACAAAAAACGAAAACAATAGCAAGAAAAATAATGCACAAGTTGTATATCCAATTATTGCAGATGGAGATGTAATAGGAACAGTTATATTATTATCAAAAGATGAAAACACAAAAATGTCTGAAGTTGAACAAAAAGTAGTACAATCAGCAGCAAGTTTTTTAGGAACACAAATGGAATTATAGAAATATTACAGAAATATTAAATTTATATTACAATTTGTAATATTTGTTACAAATAAAAAAATATATGTTATCATATAATCAATAAATAGTGGGAATAAGAGAGGAGCAAAATATGGGGAATTATACGAATGAAAAGAGTTTAGTAGTTGTTCAGAACAATTTTCTAAACAAAATAAAGAATTTTTTCGCTAAAGCATTTTGGAATAGAAAATCGAAATATGAGATGATTGAAGATGATTTAGAAAATGCTAATCAAGATTATGCAGATCAATTTGAGCAACAAGAACCTGTCCAAAAAGAAAGAAGACTTTATAATTTTGATGCAGATAATAATGATAATTGGCCAGGAGATGGGAATATGAATTTAGAAGAAAAAAATGAGAATGATAATGTTAATATGAATAGTGCTGATACTCAAAATAATAATGAAAACAATGAATATAATGAACAAAATGATGAAATACAATATGAAAAAGAAGAATATAGCCAAGCATATATTGAGAAACAAGAATTAGAGCAAAAATTATTGAATTATTATGAAAGCATAAAAAAGGGAATTTAATAAATAAAATGGTGATGGAAAATACCCCAAAAGTGTGTTTCTAATTGAACAAATATGTCCAATTAAAAACACACTTTTTGTCATTTGTTTTTATCAAAAATTATTCTAAGTATAAAAAAGAAAAATAAGGGAAAAATTAGCAAAGAATACTTGAAAAGTAAATTCAATTGTTATACAATGACCATGGTTGCTGTAATGCAATTTTAATGATGCATGAAATGCATCGGAAGGAGGAATTTTTTATGTCAGTTAAAGTAGCCATTAATGGATTTGGACGTATAGGACGTCTAGCATTTAGACAAATGTTTGGAGCAGAAGGGTATGAAATCGTTGCAATTAATGATTTAACAAGCCCAAAAATGTTAGCTCACTTATTAAAATATGATTCTGCACAAGGAACATATGCAAAGAAAGATACAGTAGTAGCAGGAGAAGATTCAATAACTGTTGATGGAAAAGAAATAAAAATATATTCAATGAAAGAAGCTAAAGATTTACCTTGGGGAGAAATAGGAGTTGATGTAGTTCTTGAATGTACAGGATTCTACACCACAAAGGAAAAAGCCCAAGCACATATAGATGCAGGAGCTAAAAAGGTAGTTATTTCAGCACCAGCTGGAAGTGATTTACCAACAGTAGTTTTCGGCGTAAATGAAAATATATTAAAACCAGAAGATACAATAATTTCAGCAGCATCATGTACAACAAACTGTTTAGCACCTATGGCAGATGCACTAAATAAATATGCACCTATTCAATCAGGAATCATGTCAACAATACATGCATACACAGGAGACCAAATGTTATTAGATGGTCCACACAGAAAAGGTGATTTAAGAAGAGCAAGAGCAGCAGCATGCAACATAGTTCCTAACTCAACAGGAGCTGCAAAAGCTATCGGATTAGTTATTCCAGAATTAAATGGAAAATTAATAGGATCAGCTCAAAGAGTTCCAGTTCCAACAGGATCTACAACAATTTTAACAGCTGTTGTTAAAGGTGAAGATATCACACCAGATAGCATCAACGCAGCAATGAAAGCAGCATCAAATGATTCTTATGGTTACACAGATGAACCATTAGTTTCATCAGACATTATAGGTATTACTTATGGATCTTTGTTTGATGCAACTCAAACATTAGTTACTAAGATTGAAGATGGATTATATCAAGTTCAAGTAGTTGCTTGGTATGATAATGAAAATTCTTATACTAGCCAAATGGTTAGAACTATCAAGTATTTTGCTGAATTAAATTAATTGGATGGGGCCAATAGGGACGGTTCTAAATGGAGACATTTTTTGAACCGTTCTGTTTTGGATTTTGCAGGAGACCGTCTGAAATTTATAAATTATGAGACATTTGGGGACGGTCTTGTTTTGTCTCATTTTTGAGACATTTTAAGACCGTCCCCGAATGTTTCAATTTGGATTAAAAAAACGAAAGAGGTGCTTGTAAATAATGAACAAGAAAACTGTTAAAGATATAGATTTAAAAGGAAAGAAAGTTATTGTTAGATGTGACTTTAACGTTCCTTTAGATGAAAACAAAAACATCACTGACAATAGAAGAATTGTTGGTGCTTTAGATACTATTAAATACTTATTAGATAATGATGCTAAAGTTATTTTAATGTCCCACTTAGGAAGACCAAAGGGAGAGGTTAAGCCAGAGTTTTCATTAAAACCAGTTGCAGATGAGCTTTCAAAACTTTTAGGAAAACCAGTTAAATTAGCAACAGACATAATAGGAGAAAGTGCTAAAACATTAACAGCAAACATGGCTGAAGGTGATGTTGTTTTACTTGAAAATGTTAGATATGATGCTAGAGAAGAAAAAAATGATTTAGAATTTGCTAAAGAATTAGCTTCAATGGCAGATATATATGTAAATGATGCATTCGGAACAGCACACAGAGCACATAGCTCAACAGCTGGAATAGCTGAATTTTTACCAGCAGTATCTGGATTTTTAATGGAAAAAGAAATCAATTTCTTAGGAACAGCCTTAGAAAATCCAGAAAGACCATTTGTTGCAATTTTAGGAGGAGCAAAAGTTTCAGATAAAATTGCAGTAATAGATAATTTATTAGGAAAAGTTGATTCTTTAATAATTGGTGGAGCTATGGCAAACACATTTATTAAAGCTATGGGATATAATGTTGGAAAATCTTTATGCGAAGATGATAAATTAGATTTAGCAAAAGAATTAATGGATAAGGCAAAAGCTAAAGGTGTTAAATTAATATTACCAATAGATGCAAAATTAGGAAAAGAATTTGATAAAAACACAGAAAGCCAAATTGTTGATATAGCAAATGTTCCAGATGATTGGAGTATTTTTGACGTAGGACCTAAGACTATTGAATTATACAAAAATGAATTAGAAAATGCTAAAACAGTAGTATGGAATGGACCAGTTGGATTATTTGAATTTGATCAATTTGCTATTGGAACAAATTCAGTTGCAAGCATATTAGCTTCATTAAATAATGCCACAACAATTATTGGTGGAGGAGATTCAGCAGCAGCTGTCGAAAAATCAGGATTAGCTGATAAGATGACACATATATCAACTGGTGGAGGAGCTTCACTTGAGTTCTTAGAAGGTAAGAAGTTACCAGGTGTTGAGTGCTTGTTAGATAAATAGTTAAGAGAATGATAATAATTCCTAGAATAGAAAGAGGAATCAACATGGAAAAAGAAATATTGCCAACAGGATTACCTGTATACGCTGAATCAGCAATAGAACAATATCCTGTATTATGTATAATGTTATAGGTGTACTGGCATTATTTGTTTCAATTATAATTGATGTGGTTTTAAATATCATATTGTTTTATAGAATAAGATTAAAAAAATATGATAAGTGAAAGAGAGGAATCTAAATGAGAAGAAAAGTAATTGCAGGAAACTGGAAAATGAACATGCTTCCAAATGAAGCAATGGCATGCATAGAACAATTAGCAAGTTTGGTAAAAGACACAGAAAACGAAGTAATTCTATGTGTACCATATACAGACCTATTTTACAGCCTATTAACAGCACAAGGAACAAACATCAAAATAGGAGCACAAAACATGCACTTTGAAGAAAAAGGTGCATTTACAGGAGAAGTTTCAGGGCCAATGCTAAAGTGCATAGGTGTTGAATATGTAATCATTGGTCACTCAGAAAGAAGACAATATTTCGCTGAAACAGATGAAACTGTAAATAAAAAAATAAAAGCAGCTTTAGCAAATGAATTAAAACCAATCGTATGTGTTGGAGAAACACTAGAGCAACGTGAATCAGGAAAAGCAGAAGAAGTATTCACAACTCAAACACGAAAAGCTTTTGAAGGATTATCAGCTGAAGATGCTAAAAAAGTAATAATTGCATACGAGCCAATCTGGGCCATAGGAACAGGAAAAACAGCAACATCAGAAGATGCAAATAATAGTGTAAAAGCAATTAGAAACGAAATTAGATCACTATATGGTGATGAAGTTGCAGATGAAATAATCATCCAATATGGAGGAAGTGTAAAATCTTCAAATGCAAAAGAATTATTTACAACATCAGACATAGATGGTGGATTAGTTGGTGGAGCAAGTTTAAAAGCTGATGAATTTGCCAAAATAGTTAATTATATGTTATAATAGAAAAATCAGAAATGAGACAATCGGGGACGGAGTTAAAATGTCTCAAAAATGAGACAAAAAAAGACCGTCCCCAAATGTCTCACAAACCAAAAAAAGGATGTAAAAGATGGAAAATAAGATGGAACAAAAAAATAATGATGAATTTTATAAGGTATATGACAAAACAGGAAGATATTTATACGACATAGATGTAAAAAAAGAAAAAGAACTTCATGATGAATATTTACATGGAGTTACTTGTTTTGTTATCAATGAAAAAAATGAAGTTCTTATGGAAGTAAGAGCAAATACAGAACTTACACCTGGAAAAATTGATTTAGTTTCTGGTCATGTAAATGGTAATGAAGTAGGCTTAGCAGCAATGCTTAGAGAACTTGAAGAGGAAGTTGGAATTAAAGGCGTTTTAGGCAGCGATATAAGAAGGGTAAACGATTTATCAAAACCATTAGGCTTTGAAAGTAAGGGGAAAATCAGAAATTTTCATATTGATTTTTATTGTATGCAAACTAAAAAACATCACTTTAAAATTCAGCCAGAAGAGGTTGCTTCTTTGAAATGGGTACCTATGGAGAAGGCTTTTGATATGATAAAATCAGGTGAAACGAAGTTTCCAAAACAAGGTAAAAATGTAAATTATGAAAAAATCTTTGAAAAGGTTAGACAAATTAGTTTAAATAGAGATAAACTAAAAGATAGTGTAATGAGATAATAATAAATTAAAGCAACAAAATATGAATGAAATCTATGAACAAAGAAGGTTATTATAATGATTGTAATTTTATCTGGAATAACAGGCGCAGGAAAATCATACTTAAAAAAACATATAATTAATAAGCTAAATTTTAAAAATATAGTAATTGTAACAACAAGAGCAAAACGAATAGGTGAAGTTGATGGAATAGATAAACATTTTGTGACAGATGAGGAATTCGAAAATTTAAAAAAATCAGGAAAAATATCTGTTGATTTTGAATTCTTAGGTCACAAATATGCATATTATACAGAAGATTTACTTTCTGATGAAAACAGTGTAACAGAACTTCACTACAGCACGATTGATGACTTTAAAAAAATTGCTAAAGAGGTTGTTGCAATATACATTAAACCAAATGTTGAAACCGCCAAAAAGCAACTTAAATTAAGATGTTTGCCAAAAGCGGTAGAAAAATTTAGGCTAAAAGAAATAAAAGAACAAATAAAAGAATTTGAAAATAATAAAAATATACAAGAAAAATTCGATTATATAATATCCAATGATTATACAGATGAATCCTTGGACAATGCGGTTAAATTAATTAAAAATATTGAAGAAAGGAGATATGTTAGAACATAAGCTACAATCGAAACGCTATCTAACATGGAAAACAATAAAATGGATAAAAAAGTAACAATGCTAATGATATTAGATGGTTTTGGAAATAACTCTAACCCAAAAGGTAATGCAGTTCAACTTGCAAATACACCTAATATAGATAAACTAATGAAAACTTGCCCAACAACTGAAATCTATACAAGTGGCTTAGCTGTTGGATTACCTGAAGGTCAAATGGGAAATTCAGAAGTAGGGCATACAAACATAGGTGCAGGAAGAGTTGTATATCAAGAATTAACAAGAATAACAAAATCAATTGAAGATGGTGATTTTTTCAGCATTCCAGAATTTGTAAAGGCAATTGAAAACTGTAAACAAAACAACACAAACTTGCATATAATGGGTCTAGTATCAGATGGTGGTGTTCACAGCCACAATCGTCACTTATATGGATTACTAGAATTAGCAAAAAGAAAAGATTTCGAAAACGTATATGTTCACTGTTTCCTAGATGGAAGAGATACTCCACCAGCATCAGCTGAGAATTATATAATGGAATTAGAAGACAAAATGAAAGAAAAAGGTGTTGGAAAAATTGCAAGTATTTCAGGAAGATTTTATGCAATGGATAGAGACAATAGATGGCAAAGAATTCAGAAAACATATGATGCAATGGTAAATGGAATTGGAGAAAAAGCAACATCAGCAATTTCTGCAATTGAAAGCTCATATCAAAAAGAAGTATTTGACGAATTTGTTGTACCAACAATAATATGTAATGGTGAAAAACCAATTGCTACAATAGGGAAAAAAGATTCAGTAATATTCCTCAATTTTAGACCAGATAGAGCAAGAGAAATTACAAGAGTATTAGTAGATCCAGATTTTAAAGAATTTGAAACAAAGAAATTAGATTTATGTTTTGTATGTATGAGACAATATGATGAAACAATTCCAAATGTAAATATTGCATTTAAACCAACAACTTTAAAAAATACGTTTGGAGAATACATTAGCAAAAATGGAAAAACACAATTACGTATTGCAGAAACAGAAAAATATGCACATGTAACATTCTTTTTCAACGGAGGAGAAGAAAAACAATATAAAGGAGAAGATAGAATTTTAGTACCATCTCCAAAGGTTGAAACATATGATATGAAACCTGAAATGAGTGCAGGAGAAGTTACAGAAAAAGTTGTTGAAGCAATAAAATCAAAAAAATACGATGCGATTATTCTAAACTATGCTAATCCAGACATGGTAGGACATACAGGAAGTCTAGACGCAGCAATAAAAGCAATTGAATTTATAGATGAATGTGTTGGAAAAGTTGTAAAAGAAATTTCAGCAGCTGAAGGAGTTCTTTTAATTACAGCAGATCACGGAAATTCAGAACAGATGATAGATTATAAAACAGGTGAACCACACACAGCTCATACAACAAACCCAGTTCCATTAATGTTATATGGAATGGAAAATGTTAAACTTAAATCAGGTAGATTAGCAGACTTGGCTCCAACAATGCTTGATATTATGGGACTTGAAAAACCAGAAGAAATGCTTGGAGATAGTTTGTTAATAAAAATGTAAAAAACTATTTATTTAATTAAAAAAATTTGTTATAATGATTTTAAATTCGGGATTGGGCTGATACACCAATATAGTCTATTCCAAATGTGTCAGACCGTCCAAAATTAAAATCAGGAGGTGGTATGTAGTGAAAAGTACACCAGAGATTAAACAAATATATACAGGTATTCAACATCAACTAAATAACCTTATCCCTGAAAAATGGGAAAGTATATATTTATATGCGTCAGTAGTAAAGCAGTTAAATAATCTTGAAAGATGGGAAATGTATTTTTATTACGTGCCAACTGGGATATTAAGAAAAAATCCAATTAATGTGTATGAAATACCATCTAAATTTAATGTAGATGAAGAAGAATATTTAGAACTTGTGAATAATTTATGCAATACAATAAAAAAATTGCATAAAGAATATAAAAAGAGTTATCAAAAAGATTGGTCAAATGTTGTAATAGCAATAAAGGATGAACAATTTTTAATAGAATATAACGATAATAATTTAGCTAAGTCTAAATATACAAATCAAGATAGACACATTATATTTAAGCATAAATACTTAAATATTCCATTACAAAGTTTTTCAAAAAAAGAAAGAAAAGTTATTCAATATTTCATAGAAAATGATGAATACAAAATGGTGTATGATAGGTATTTTGAAATTATTCCAAAAGAGGCTGTACATAATTATATTGAATATGAAAAAGAGGGAAACTATGCAGAAGATTTGTATTCTGTTCCAGCTTTTTCAAGTGATGAAAAAAAATCAAATTTTTCAGGTATCTTTAAAAGTAAGCTAAGAAGAAAAGATGTTGATGTATTTGAAAAAAGTGCAGCTGAACCTAAAAATCAAATTTTAAGCAATAAATGGTAGACAATTATATTGGGGTATAGCCAAGCGGTAAGGCAGACGGCTCTGACCCGTCGATGCGTAAGTTCGAATCTTACTACCCCAACCAATATAAATATAACAATAAAAAAACGTCGATTCTATTAATCCAACGTTTTTTATTGTTTTTAGATTAAATCTTCGAAAGACATTGAAATTTGAAAAACATAAGATGAAAATTTGTAATTGAGAACGTATACTGTAAGGGAGAATATTATGAATGCTAAACAATTAAAAGAGGATTTAGAACAATATAAAGGATATCATTATAAAGGTAATTCAGAATTAAAAGTAATAGAAAAAGGAATATTTCGAAAAATGTCAAACTGGTTAAGACCTATTACAACTGACGTACCAGTATTGAAATCAATGGGAAATAACGAGGAAAACATTCTGTATAAAGAAGAAGCTTTAAAAAATATAGAAGGAATGAAGAAGGTAAGTAAAGAATATCATGTTCCAGAACTTATTATAAATTTTCTATCTGGTGCTCATACCGATTGGATGATAGAACATAAAGATGATTTAACTGATGCAAACCTAAAAAATGCAGGAAAATTTGTCCCACTAGAATTGCTTGCAAAAAGCGAGTTTGACAAATATCTATCTATATTAATACCAATTTTTAATTGTGTTGATATAGATGTTGATGTTCAAAAAGTAGAAAAAGAACTTTTAAGAAGACAATTATTGTTTATGATAGAAAAAGAAATTTTCTCAAAAGAAGACTTAAAATACAGAATCATGGATACGGTCAACTTTAATCCAGAAATAGCAGGATTATTAATTGGTAGTAAAAATTTCAAAATTGAAGACTATTTTAAACAAGAAAAAAATGCGCAGATGATTGCAGATAGTGTAAGTGAAAATTGTGAATTGAATCTAGCAAATAAATTTAAACAAGTATTTTGCCAAAATAGTGATGATGTTGGAATTCTAGATGTGAAAAATGTAGAAGATAGAATGCAAATATACAAATTTGCAGATAATTTAGGTCAAAAGAAAATAGGAATTAAGAAAATAGGACTTCCAAGACCAAACAAACCAGTAACAAAAGACATATATGAATTAGCAAGATTTGGTGGAATTATGTTTGCAAAAAATGTTAAAAGAAATGATTATAAATATGTTAACTGTAATAAATTTATAAAATCAGTTGTGCAGTTTATACCATATAAGGAATGTTCAGAAGAACAAAAAAGACTTGTTGATAGAAGAGAGCGAAAATTGCAAAAATATATTTCAAAAATGCAGAAGAATAATAAGTCAGATATTCCAGGAATCGTTTCTTTAGTAATCGTTAAAGAAAAAGAAAGATATTATAATAACAAATTATCTTTAAAAGGCAATAAAGCAGGGGAAAATATAGAAATAATTCAAATTCCTGTAACTAAAAATGAATTGATAAAAATGAGAATATTGCCAGAGGAAATTGGATGGGAAAAAGAGAAAAAAGCTAAGATAAATTCAAATAATAAAGTATATTGTGCCGTATCTGATAAATTAGAAGAATTCAATGTAAGACAAAATGTTGAGTCTCATAATGGTAAAAATGACTTTAGAAATGGATTAGTGGAATTAGCAAAACGCAAAGACATAGATGAAAGCCAAGAAAAA
>Ga0247608_10008563_pt1 | contig 10316 bp, 9 predicted proteins | sample 176DNAGHGlowgp2_FD_193490 | JGI IMG/M metagenome (GOLD analysis project Ga0247608, IMG submission 193490) | Sheep rumen microbial communities from Palmerston North, Manawatu-Wanganui, New Zealand - 1766 DNA GHGlow gp2 | ecosystem: Host-associated > Mammals > Digestive system > Stomach > Rumen ... | reverse complement strand
GCCACGAATCTCAAATTCCTTTGGATAACCTTTTCCGGGTAATACCAGCGGAATGGTGCGAATGGTCTTCACATTCTGAGTCACATCATCTCCTTGCACGCCGTCACCACGTGTCACGGCCTGCATTAGATGTCCATCGACATAAGTCAACGAGATACTCAGTCCGTCGTATTTCATCTCGCAGCACACTTCGAAATCCTCGCCGGCCAATCCCTTACGCACACTTTCATACCAGTCACGTACGTCCTGCTCATTGTAGGTATTTGCCAACGAAAGCATCGGATAGCGATGGGGTACCTGGCGAAATCCGGTCTGTAGGTCACTACCCACGCGCTGGGTTGGCGAATTAGGATCAGCCAATTCGGGATGCCGTGCTTCCAAGTCTTGCAACTCATGCATCATGAAATCAAACTCCTGATCACTAATCTGCGGTTGATTCAACACATAATAGCGATAATTATGGTCGTGCAACTCTTGTCGCAGTTGTTCTATTCTCTGTTTTTCGTCCATAGGTTCTACTTTTCAATCCGCAAAATTACAAAAAAATATACCGCTAATATCACAAAAGGCGCAAAAAATTTGTATGATTAAAGAAAAAACGGTAAATTTGCAAATTATGAAACCAAATGAAAGAAAAATAAGTACTCAGGATAAGAAAAAACTGATTACATCGGCATGCTTGACATTCATTATAGGCTTTGCCGGTGTAGGTATTATCAGTCTGTTTTCTGGCTCTAACGACAGTGATTCCTCACAGGAAAAAGTACTGGTTGAAACAACTCCGAAGCCCCAACCAAAGAATCAATTCGACGACAGCAAGGTGCAGGAATTCAAGAACCAACTGAAGAGCGATAACTTACTCTACGTCTATGTTGAAAACATGTACGAATGGCTTCAAGACAGTGTTAATGCAGCTCATTGCGACTCTATTTTTATCAATCGTGTCAAAGGCTACCATGATATCGTGACGATGCTGAGCGATGGAAAACTTGAAGAGGTTATCCAATATCAAAACGAGCATCAGGTGCTCAGCGATGTCCATCTTTGGCAGATTCGTGCTGCATACAAAGGCTGGCGCGACGAGTCAGGAGAACACGAATATGATGAGAACAGTCGCAAAGAGGCTATGGCACAGTTTGAGCGTGACTACAAGGATATTGTATCCTTCAATGAGATATACATGATACACGAAGGCAAAACTGAAAAAGCAGAGTAAAGACACTTTTTTATATGCGAATAGACATTATTACCGTACTGCCCGAGATGCTCGAAGGTTTTGTACACGAATCTATATTGGCCCGTGCCGAGAAAAAAGGATTGGCCGAAATACACCTTCATAATCTACGCGACTACACACTCGACAAATGGCGCCGTGTGGACGATTACCCCTATGGCGGTAGTGCCGGCATGGTGATGCAATGTGAACCTATTGACCGTTGCATCACAGCTCTGAAAACAGAACGTGAATACGATGAGGTCATTTTCACTTCACCTGATGGTGAACGTTTCGACCAACACATGGCCAATGAGCTATCACTCAAAGGTAACCTCATCATTCTTGCAGGACATTATAAAGGTATTGACCAGCGAGTGCGTGATCACCTGATTACCCGTGAAATCTCAATTGGCGATTTTGTGCTTACTGGCGGAGAACTTGTTGCTGCAATGATAGCCGACGCGGTGGTACGCGTTGTACCTGGCGTCATTGGTGACGAACAGAGTGCCCTCTCCGACTGTTTCCAGGACGACATCCTCGCAGCTCCTATCTATACGCGTCCTGCTGACTATAAAGGGTGGAAAGTGCCCGAAATCCTACTGAGCGGTAATGAAGCAAAGATACGCGATTGGGAAATGGAGCAAGCAATGGAACGTACTAAGCGCTTACGCCCAGATTTGTTGAAATAAACCAGCAAAAACACAAGACGCATTTATTAAACAATAAATGGTTTGTGGGATTATGATTCTTTTTTGAAATACTTGAATAACAATAAAAAGAATCCCAGCCACTTGCTAGTGACTGGGATTTGCGTTGTAATATCAATGATATTGCTTTACAGCGAACTTACTCAGCTACAGGAGCCTCTGTTTCCTGAGCAGGAGCCTCTTCAATAGCAGGAGCTGCTACTTCCTCAGCGGGAGCACCCTCGGCAACAACCTTAACGGGAATCTCAGCGCTAACTTCCTTATGGAAACGAACAACTGCCACATAATCGCCAATCTTCTTAATATCCTTCATGACGATGATCTTACGATCAATTTCCTTACCCAACTTAGCAAGTTCCTCAGCAACAGTCATGTTAGTAACAGAACCATACAGCTGACCTGTGGCGCTAACCTTAGCAGCGATTGTAAGTGCAACACCCTCAAGAGCAGCTGCCTTCTCTTCAGCAGCAGCTTTCAAAGCAGCCAACTTGTGAGCCTGCTGCTTCAGGTTCTCAGCGAGAATCTTCTTAGCAGAGGGAGAAGCTATAACGGCCTTACCCTGAGGAATCAGGTAGTTACGACCATAACCCGACTTAACATTTACGATATCGTTCTTGAATCCCAAGCCGATAACATCTTCTTTCAAAATCAATTCCATTCTTGCGTCCTCCTTTGTTTATTTCATCAAATCGGTTACGTAAGGCAGCAATGCAATCTGACGTGCACGCTTAACGGCCTGAGCCACACGACGCTGGTACTTCAAAGAGGTACCGGTGATGCGACGGGGCAGAATCTTACCCTGCTCGTTTAAGAACTTCTTCAGGAACTCGGGATCTTTGTAGTCGATATACTTGATACCGCTCTTCTTGAAACGACAATACTTCTTCTTCTTTGTATCGATAGAAGGTGCTGTCAAATAACGGATTTCACTCTGTTCTGCCATAATTTAAGCCTCCTCTTTTTTACCAAGCTTGCCACGACGCTTCTCAGCATATTCAGCAGCATACTTGTCAAGTTTAACAGTCTGGAAACGTATAACCTTCTCGTCACGACGATAGGCAGTCTCCAATGTCTTAATCACAGCTGGCTCAGCGTTGAACTCGATGAGGAAATAGAAGCCAGAGGTCTTCTTCTCAATCTGGTAAGCCAGTTTCTTCAATCCCCAGGCCTCTTCGTTCACGATCTCAGCACCTTTATCGGCGAGAACCTTCTTGAACTTAGCGACCGTTTCCTTTGTCTGCTCGTCAGACAAAACGGGAGTTAAAATGAAAACGGTTTCGTACTTATTCATACGTTTAATAAAAATTAAAATAATATTATTTTGCAAAATGCGGGTGCAAAGGTACGACTTTTTCGTGAATTAACAAAACTTTTCGTACTTTTCCACCCACAATTTAACATTTATATAAGATTTGGTCTATTTTCCCAGTGACTCACATTCCTTTTGCCATAAAGTACTGAAGGCATCGCTCGGCATTCGCCAATCACCGCGAGGTGACAGACTGACGCTTCCCACCTTGGGGCCATCGGGCAGACAAGAACGTTTGAACTGCTGATTAAAGAAGCGTCTGCAGAAGGTCTGTAGCCAATGACGAATAGTATCGTCATCATATTTTCCATCAAAAGCATGTTGTGCTAGCATAAATATCTTGGAAGGGCGGAATCCCCAGCGCAACATATAGTAAAGAAAGAAGTCGTGTAATTCGTATGGACCTACGAGATCTTCCGTCTTTTGCTGTATATTCCCTTGTTCGTCGGCAGGCGTCAATTCTGGCGAGATAGGCGTGTCAATCACATCAATCAACACATCACGCTGCTCGGCAAAGGCAGGCAACTGTGACAGGTAGCGAATCAGATACTGTACCAATGTTTTGGGTACACCACCATTAACACCATACATAGACATATGATCACCATTATAAGTACACCATCCCAAGGCGAGTTCCGAGAGGTCACCCGTACCGATAACCATACCTCCTACCTGATTGGCTACATCCATTAATATCTGCGTACGCTCACGCGCCTGCGAATTTTCATACGTTACATCATGAACAGCAGCATTATGGTCAATATCCTCAAAATGTTGAGTTACACTCTTGGCTATACTGATTTCCCGTTGAGTAATACCAAGGGAAGTCATCAGACAGACTGCATTATCGTGCGTGCGGTCGGTAGTACCGAAGCCTGGCATTGTAATACCGATGATACCCTTTCGAGACAATCCCAGCTTATCGAAGGCACGCACCACGACAAGCAGGGCCAACGTAGAGTCGAGACCGCCGCTGATCCCAATCACAGCCTTATCGCAATGCGTATGATGCAGTCGTCGGCAGAGTCCCATTGTCTGAATACTTAGTATTTCCTCGCACGAAGCGCTCATCTGTTCATCTTCTGGGATAAACGGATGCGAGTTGACCGGACGAATCAGTTCAAAGGGACGTGCGTTGACACTCTTCGCATACACAACACGTGCCACAGCACCATCCTGCGCCGTGCGGAAAGTCGTATTATTCTGTCGTTCCCCACGCAGACGTTCTACGTCAATCTGTTGAATCTGCAACTGAGGTTCCAAGGAGAAGCGATCACCCGTAGCCAGTTGTCGGCCATTCTCAAAAATCATGGCATTACCACCATAAACCACATCCTGTGTTGACTCACCAAACCCACAACTGCTATAGACATAGCCACACATCATGCGGGCACTCTGCTGTGACAATAAAGAACAGAGATAATTATGCTTGCCCAGCAGTTCATCAGTAGCAGACAGATTCAAGACAATATCCGCACCAGCCAACGCCAGGTTATTACTTGGAGGCAAAGGCGCCCAAACATCCTCACATATCTCGATGCCAAATCCCACCCCGTCACACGTACGGAAGACAATGGATTCTGCAGATACATGAATCAGGCTGCCTGCCAAATAGATATCCTGCGGCATGAGGTCGGCAGCAGAAGCAAACCAACGCTTCTCGTAGAACTCACAGTAATTGGGCAGATAAGTCTTTGGAACAACCCCCAGGAGCGTACCGCTCTGAATAACCACAGCACAATTATAAAGCAGCGCACCAATGCGCACAGGTACACCTACCACACTGATGATATCCAACTTACGGGTGAAGTCGAGCAACTTGATAATAGCCTCCTCGGCCTTTTCGAGCAGTAACTGCTGACGGAACAAGTCCTGACAGGTATACCCCGTAATCGACAACTCAGGAAACACAATAATCTCTGCACCTTTCCCCTCAGCCTGAGCAATGAGGTTCTCTATCTGCTGAACATTATAGTCTACATCGGCTACGCGCACACCTGGTATGGCAGCAGCCACTTTAATTAATCCGTACTTCATTGATTTGAGGTTTGAGATTTAAGATTTGAGGATTATGGAATTATCAGCGAACTGTCGCCATAGCTCAAGAAACGAAAATCATGAGCAAGGGCGTAGTCATATATTTTGTGCCAGTCGCCTTTCACAAAAGCGCTCACTAGCAGAAGCAGTGTGGACTGAGGCTGATGGAAGTTCGTGACAAGCATATTCACTATCTTATATTCATAACCAGGGGCAATGATAATCTGTGTACTGCTATGCAGCGATGCCAACCCGTTACGGTCGAGCCAGTCGAGCAAAGCCTGGATAGCAGCACGTGGAGAGACATCCATGGCAGAGGAAGCAGATTCTTCACTCTTCCCTCTTCCCTCTTCCCTTTCATACGGTTCCCATTGGTTCACGTGTAGCTCGTCCTCCTGAATATCAGGATTATGAATCACCTTCAGCCCCATGTAATATAAGCTCTCCAGCGTTCGCACACTTGTGGTACCCACAGCAATAGCCTGACAGCCATGCTTCAGCAACTTCTCGAAAGTCTGACGCTTCACGCAGATATACTCTGTGTGCATCTCATGCCCCTCTATTTCCTCGCTCTTCACTGGTTTAAAGGTTCCTGCACCCACATGCAGCGTCACTTCCTCACGGTCAATACCGCTGGAATCAAGTGATTGAAGCACAGCATCCGTAAAATGAAGACCTGCTGTAGGAGCAGCCACACTACCCTTAATCTTTGAATAAACCGTCTGGTATGTTGTCTTATCACTTTCCTGTGTCTCACGATTCAGATACGGCGGTATAGGCAGTTCGCCCATCGACTCTAGAATCTCAGCAAAAGAGACCATATTATCATCCCATTCAAAATCGATACGATGACTGGTACCGTGCATCTCGCCACGGGTCGCCTTTATCGTCAACCTTGAATCGCCTACAGACAGTTCCCTTGCCAGCGTACCTTCCTTCCATTTTTTCAGGTTACCCACCAAACAGTACCACGCACAGTGTCCACGCGTCTGAAACATCTGTTCGTAGTCAGCAGGAAAAGCCGGTTCCAACAAAAATACCTCTATGAGGGCCCCCGTCTCCTTGCGAAAATGTAGGCGCGCCTGAATCACTTTCGTATTGTTGAAAACCATAAGAGCACCCTTTGGGAGATGACTGGCCAGATTATAGAACACATCCTCTCCTACCTCACCATGCTTATAAAGCAACAGTTTGGAGTGGTCGCGCTCTGCCAACGGAAATTTAGCTATGCGCTCATCAGGCAGAGGATAATTGTAATCGCTTATATGAATATGTTTTGTATCCATTTATTGTATTTAAATATAAAGTGTATAACAAGACTTCAGAATGGCATAGACAATTGTGAGCAGTAAGATGCAAATCACGACATCCACGTCAGACTTCTGGTAGCCCGTTGTTGTATATTGCGTTGAAACATAGAAATCCAGCGTATTAATCTTTTTGTATACATACTGATGCAGATACCACACCCCAATACCTACAGTACCCCCCCAGAGCAGACCGCAGAGAATATCACCAGGAAAATGAACCCCCAGATACATACGTGTCCAGCAGTTCACCAGTGACCATAGTATCAGCGCCACCGACAGCACTTTGCTGCGCACCAACAAGGCGAAAAAGACAGCAACACTAAAGGTGTTGGCTGCATGCGATGAGAAGAAACCATATCGCCCACCTCGATAGCCATTAACCACATCCACCAACATTGCGATTTCAGGATCATGAGACGGACGCCAACGAGCCACCCAAGGTTTTACAAACAAATCGTTGAGAGAACCTGCCAGGAAGGCACACAACCCTGCACAGCCCAATACAAGTAACACCTTCTGAACGTTGTCGTTATTTTTGAGCACCAAATAAAACAGCCCCAAATAAAGTGGTATCCACGTGCTAGCCGTTGTCAGTGTTTTGACAAAACCATCAAAGAACAACGAATCACTTCCATTGAACCAAAGCAGTAATTGTTTGTCTAACTGTATCAATTCTTCCATAATCCTCAATCCTCAAATCTCAAACCTCAAATCACCTCAATCTGCGAAGTTTCGACCCATCCCTGCTTACCATCAGACACACGTACCTCTCGCCAACCATCCATTGTGTCATCAATGATAGTAACCTTTGTGCCCTCATGAAGGATAAACAGATCGGTTCCGTTTTGAGCAGGCGTGCTCTTCACCGTCACAGCCGATTCCATGATAATCGCCCCATCACGATGGTCAATCATCTGTTTCTGATGCCAAGCAAAAACATTTCCCATAACAAAGCCTATCAGCAGCAGCAGACCGCCAAAGAAACCTATCTTACGCAGCCATATAGGCGAACTGAACAGATAGACCAGCAGCAAGAAGATAGTACCTAAAAGACAAAACACAGCTCCCAAAGCCCATCCGTCAACACTTAGCATATTGACCACTGAACGATACCAAGTAGTGACAAAAAACTCCGACTGCGGCACAATCTTATCCACCGTCTTGCTACGAGCCAACTGCAGGTTGAAACGTATATCCTCATCGCCCGGAGAGAGCAGTAACGCACGTTCGTAGTTTAATACCGCACGTGTAAAATTATCCATACGAAAATATGAATTGCCAAGATTATAATACAGTTCTGCACTGGGTCCTGCTTTCAGCAACTGCTCATACTGTTGGATAGCCTGCTGATAGTTCTCGTTCACATAACTGCTGTCTGCCTCTGCCTTCGACAAAGCAAAAGCCGATGAAGGCATCAGCATCAGGAGCAGCAACACTACCGTAGCAACCCCCTTCTTCGGTTTGCGATTCATTCCCTCTTCTATTTTTTCTATGGCTGTCATTGCCGTCTGATATACCTTATTCATATTACCCTTCGGATCACCAGGAGCATAGCGTTCAAACTCGCACTCATCGATAGCACTCAAGAACTGGTTCACTGCATCGGCATCTACATGATAGACCGATAGACGCTCGCTGATATTCTCGCGCGACAACTGTTCTACGGGGATATTCAACTTATCGCCCACATATCCCCACAGGGCACGGAGTGCCTCATCATAAAACTCGCCAGGCTTGTTGTCCTTCATCAACTTAGCCGCCTTCTTAAGTCGCTTCGTAGCAATCTTGTTAGCTTTCTTTCCACGCACCCTACCTAAGTCGGCATTCTCCATAGCACGCTTGCGGAATATGAGGAACATGGAAACAAAACTAATTAACAGCATAGCGATTTCCAAGAGATAACGTACAGAACCAAAGTAATAATCACCATCTGCCTTGATAGTTGCTCCGCCCAACTTGATATGACGGATGTCACTACCCAACATCTTAATATCCTCTTGATCAGTAAAGGTCTGCAACTGACTCTCACCACCCTCGCCCTTGGCCACGTCGAGATGATACTCCTCGGATGTCAGCGTCTTATACTGCTTTGCCTGTGTGTCATAATAGACAAATTCCACAGGAGGAACAATGTACTGTCCCTGATGACGCGGTACGGCCAAAAACTCATAAATCATACTCCCCTCTAGTCCGCTCATCGTCAGGCGCGACTTATCTGTAATCTTTGCATCATAGGTATCAAAATCCTTCGGAAATTTCACTACCGGCTGCTTCATTAACTTTAGGTTACCTACGCCACTGACAATTACCTTGATCGTAAAGGGATCATTGGCTTTCAACTCTGTCCTGTCTATCTCAGTCTTCATTGAGAATTTTCCTACACCGCCCGAGAAATTAGCCGGATGCGTTGGCAGTGGATCAACAGTAATCTCTATGCCAGGTGCCTGAATCTGTTTCTTCACCTCCACATAACCGGAACCACCATTAAAGAAAGCCTCAAACGGGTCGATGTTGCGATTCTGCTGCACGACGATGCCATTAAAGGTGATGGGAGGTACTTGCAGTTTGCCAGCCATCTGTGGGAACATCACATACTGGCTCCACGTCACTGTCTTATAGTTGCGCCCGTTAAACTGCTCTATCTTAAAACTCTTCTCTTGAGGCAGAGGAATCTCCTGCGTATGGAAGCCTTTCAGGTCTGGCATTTTTCCCTCCAATTGAGTCAGACTGACCAGCGTATAGACCTTGTAAGTCAGCAACACTGGCTCCTGTTCTACCACATGTTTCTTTGAGGCACTCACCTTGATAAACAGGTCTGAACCTGATATCCGTGAACCAGCAGCTCTCATCTCAGACGGCTGACTGCTACGACCGCCATTGGACTGGGCAGTACCACTGACCTGTATCTTCAATGCTTTTGAAGAAATCTGCTTACCTTCGGCTGTGATCGTAGCAGCTGGAATTGTAAACGTACCATTCTTCAGCGCACATAATATATAAGTATATGTCACCGTTGACGACTGAGACGTATGTCCGTTAACCATGCTGAAGCTCGACTGTGTGCTAGTACTCGGACCCATCAGCACTTCAAAAGCTTCTGATGGAATCTGTCCGACACGAAATCCCTTCACATCCTGCGTGTTCACCGTATAGGTCAGTCGGAACTGCTGATTCACTGCTACCTGCTGCGGTGCATTGGCAGTCAGCGTCTGCGCCGCCAAGGGGAGAAATGAGAAATGAGAAATGAGGAATAGAACTACGCATGCAATCATAGTAGTCCCCTGTTCTCTTTTCTTCTCTATACAAAGTCTAATCATATCTTTCATTATTCAACAAAAATCTTTCACCTTCGACCAATTCATTACCAGTTTTTCTCAATCCTGCGTCGACGGGGCTGCTGCTGAGCCTCCTTCATACGTTTCTGAGTCTCTTTCTCACGCTGCATAGCCGCATTCAGCAACTGTTCTGCATTCTCCTTGCTCATCGGCGGTTCTTGCTGCTGTTTCTGCTGGTCCTGTTTCTCTTGCTTCTCTTGTTTCTCCTGCTGCTGTTGCTGCTGATTCTGCTGGTCTTTTTTATCTTGCTGCTGGTTATTTTGGCCGCCGCCCTTGTTCTTCATTTGACGCTGACACAACACCAGGTTATAGCGCGACTCATCATCATTAGGATTACAGCGCAGCGCGTTCTTATAAGCTTCGATAGCCTTACCAAAATCCTTCACGCCCTGAAAAGCCACG